>Ga0233369_1000097_pt1 | contig 44430 bp, 30 predicted proteins | sample ElkDunMinimDraft_26_FD_191537 | JGI IMG/M metagenome (GOLD analysis project Ga0233369, IMG submission 191537) | Fecal eukaryotic communites from dung pellets of Tule Elk in California, USA - Elk Dung D16 | ecosystem: Host-associated > Mammals > Digestive system > Large intestine > Fecal | place... | reverse complement strand
CACCCCGGACTCACTGCTGGGTAGCGCACTCCCGAGTGCCCAAGGTAATTGATTGATTTTGTTGACATGAGGCGTGCTTATGCACACCTTTTTCTGCGCTGGTCGCCGCAGCGTCGTGGGTACCCTTTTGCCAGCTACGCACGGTGTTGGGGCTACGCATCCGACCCCAGCACAATCGGATGTGCAGCCATCAGGGTGCCGCAGTCTAGAGGAGACCTACTTCCGACGCCGCCCAGCGTAGTTGCGGCGCTGGTTCGCCTGATCCGCCGCTTCCAACACCGCAGCTTCCCCACGGGCTCCGCACGACAGGGGCACCCAAGCTACGCGGACGCTGGAAAGTTGGCCGCTATCCTTGCGCACCAAGACCCAGGGTTGCCGCAACCGCGGGCTCAGGCGCGACTGTGTGTACAGCTCAGGCACATGAACGGCGAGTGTTGAGCGGAGCCCCTCCGCATATCCGCGGGCCAAGACTTGTCCGCAGCCGCGCATGAGCAAGTCGAATTCCTGATGGGTCGCTTGAGCATGGAAGTCAAAGAGGTTTCGCCCCTCAAGTACGGCATCCACCAGCCCGGCCACCAGGCGGTAAGTGCAGGGATGAACGCAAAGCAGGTTGAGGAACTGACGGCTGCCTATATAGCTAGGTGGCAGCATCGATACCTCACCAGAGAACCGACGATCGGCTGGGTCGAACGATTCGGGTGGCTCGATACCGATCCCGGCTAGAAACAGGCTCATCTCCCGATCAGTCAGCGACTTCACTGGCAGGCACAGCGCGAGATTCGCCGCGACGGCTGACATCATCGGCGCGAGCCTCTTGGGCGTGGTCAGGAATCCCGGCCGGTCGCGCCGGACCTGTTCAAGTTCGACCAAACCGTCGCGATCGGGCAACGGGGCGCGCTCGGAACGGCGCAGGGTTCGGACATGCACCATGGAAAAAGGGGGCGCCGGGCCACGAGGGGCATCGGCGCGCGAGTCGGTAATCACTCGAATGCGCCGGTGCCAAGGGCCGGGCACCTCGACCAACGCCGCAAGTGCAGGTCTTGGGTCGCCCGCGAGGTCTGGGATGACCAACGTGGAACGCGAGCGTTCCTCGGCGGCCCAGTTCAAATAGTTGTCGGTGAACACCTTAGAGCCCTCGGGCGCGGTCGCGCGCATGATCAGGTCCGTGTCCAGCGGGCTATGGCTGCAGGCACATTCCAGGTTCGCGCCGGCCAGCCAGTCCGCCTTTACCGCGACCGGCAGGCCACAGTGCTGGCAGTCATCCCGTAGTGCGACGTCATGCCAAGCACAGCGGCGGACCCAGGGCATCTGATGCAGAAGGGTGTGGTAACCCTCGAGCAGACATTCCGGGCAGTAGCGGAAGGTCCAGCCGGTCGCCAGTAGCGAAGAGGGCGCCTTGAAGGGAAACCAAGTTGACACGTTCCACGCCATGGGCACCTCTGGCAGTCGAAGCGAGCGGGCGACGGCGATCTGGCGGGCCTCGGAGAAGGTCATTACGGCCGACAAGTCGTCGGCCCGACGGACCCGAATGCCCAGCAGGCTGGACAGCTCTTTCGGTGCCAGATGGTTGAGGCGGACGATTTTCGCGAGCGTACCGAACCCCGAGGCGGCCGGAGTCTCGGACTGATCGCTGCCAGCGAACGGGGAGGTGAGCACGTCGGCAAAGGGCGAGAGTTCGTCACGCGGACGGGTACCGCGGAGCTCGATGTAGGGCCCAGGGATCACAATGCTCATGCCAAGACCCCTTCGTAGCCCGGCTCGATCTCCAAGTATCCGACCCGGTACAGCACTTCGCGCACCTGCGCTTCGGTGAGCTCGAGGAAATTCTCGTCCTCCATCGCAATGCGAACCAGCACCATGTAAACGAACTTCTCGAAGGTCAGCATCGGCCAGCTGGTGGCCAGCGGCAGCCCCGCTTCAGAGCGAACCTCGTTCACGACCTTGCGAATCATGTCGATCTGGCTGCCCAGCCGCCATCCATTGGCCCAGGCCTTGGGCGCACAGTGCTGGGTGAACGTGATACCGGAACCCTCCGGCCAAGTGAGCTCCCGGTCGTACTCCAAGAAAGCCAGCGCCACGTCCGACATCGCCTGATGCGGCCGATCAGCCGAAGGGACGTCCCACAGCAGTCCCGTATAGCGGTGCGAGTTGATGAAGTAGCGGCCGAAAATGTGCCGGGGCGGGCGAGCATCGGTGTCTCCGCGGCCAAGCCGTCCGGCGTCGCTCTGGTTGATGAAAAGGTAGAACAGGCGCGTAGTCTTTTCGCACTCGTTGCTAATCGACATCGCGTGCTCATACTCCTCTGAGGTGAAGCGGTTGGCCTCATTGAAGACCAGGCCGATCATGTCGGCACCGCGTTTGACGCGCTGCTCGTTGAGCGTACGCACCACGCGGGCGAGCAGCATATTGCTGCTCGCGCTAGCAGCGACGGCCTGTCCCATCTGCGTGAGCAGGGACGTCATGAAATAGCCCTCGGTGGGCTTCATCGGCTTGCTGTACGTAAATTCTGTCATGTACATCGAGAACGGTCGCCAAGCGTCGGTCTGGACGAGCTGGCGCCCGCCAAAGGTCTTACCCACGCGCCCGTGACCTTCGATCCAGAGAGCGTCGCAACCCATCTCAATGCTTGCTCGGGCCGCCCCCGCGAGGCGCTCTCCGGGACGGGTGATAATCAGGGGTCGCTTATAGCGAAGAAGCGGATGAATTTCAGAGTTGGTCATTGCAGATGACTCCGTGCCGACGAAGGGCGGAAGGCGAGAGAGGGACGTGATTGATCAGCGACGGCGCAAGGAGACGGCGCCGCCACGCGGGGCGAAGCCCTCGAGCGTGCGAGCCGCGCCACTGCTGGCCGGGCCAGGCGTTCTTGCCTTGGGGATGCGCCCCGAAGCGACGTCGTCAGCCGCCCAACGCAGTCGGCTGGCCGCTTCACGCACCTCGGCGTGGAACGCGTCGATCAGGTCCGGGATGCCTTTCCAGCGCTGTCCACGGCTCATGTGCCACCGATGTGCTCGCCGCCGCTCATCAAGCGAATGCCGAGTCAGCGCATATGGTGGCAACGTCTTGAGTTCCAGGTACGGCTGGCCCGTCTTGTCGAGTAGTTGCAGAAAGCGTGCGTCCTCGGCGATGTAACCGTTGAAAGTCTTGCCGACCAAATCCGGCCGCGTGCTGAGCTTCTCGCTGCGGTAGGTTGCATAGCCAAAGTTGACGTGGGGCAGCTCGCCACCGCCGCCGCGGATCGTCACGCGGACCCGGAAGCGGCCGAGGTCCCGAACATCCTCTGACGTCCGGCTCGAACGGAGCGGCATGCCGCCGTCTGCGAGATACGCCTCGATCACCTCGCGCGGACTGCGACCCTGCAGACCCTGGTGAGGGGTGACGTTATAGGTCGAGAAAACGATGTCGAGCATGTCCTCCACGAGGTGAAGGAAGATCGGATGCGTCTTGCTGTTCCGCACCGACACCCGCTGCTCCTCACGCACTTTGGTCTCCGGCTCAAAGCCGCCGGCCAAGTAGCGCAGGACCTGCACTTCGATCGACTTGAAGAACGCCTCGATGTGCGGCCGGTTCTCGGGAATGCCAGCGTGGCCGAAGCGGTAGATCCCGAGACGGACCTGCGCCAGCGCCCGCTTGGCATGCTTGGCCAGATGGCTGCTGTAGTTGTCCACCGAGATGCGAAGGCCGCGCGGGGGCGGGCCGTCCATCGCGCTAGGCATCCAGGCATTGGGCAAGTACTGCATCCGGCGCCCAGTCATATCCTTCGGGCGCCACGGCATCAGGGCGTGCTTGATCGTGCGCAAGAAGTCAAACTGCGAGTAGGCCTCATCGACGATTACGGTCCAGCCCATGCAGGCCCGCGATGCTATGTCGATCTCGGCCAGCAACATCAGCCCGGATACCCGCGTCAAACGGTGCGTGCCGTCCGAGAGTGGGATTGCACACCATTGGTCATCGAGGTCGATGTAATGACCGTCGGATTGGGCCTCGTCGAACGGCTCAGGCGTCGAGAGTTCGGCCCACCTCGTCAGTGCCGGATCGGCGACGGACGCCATTGCAAGCTCGGCGATGCGGGAGCGCGAGCGTTTGATGAAGGTGGCCACAGCGCGGCGGCCGCCGTCTTGGGTGTTACGAGGGTAGTCTTCCTCGCCGCGGCCGGCCCGGGCCAGGATACGGTTCACCTCCTCGCACAGACGATTGAACGCGGGGCTTGTCTGGCGGCGCGAGGGGAGGGCGCCTTTGAACTTGACGAGTGCGGCCTTGAGTTCGGGAAGCGAGTCCACTAGACGCGTCATGCCGTAGGCATGTTTGAGTACGGGTGCGTCCATCTCGCGTGGCTTGGGGTCAACAAGGCGCACGTGCGGCAGGCACACCGCGAAGCCGTACACGCCGCCTCTAGGCGCCGGCTCATTCGCGAGCTCGAGCATGCGCTTGCAGGTCTTGCGATGGATCCCGTAGAGCTTGGCGACGCGTTTGATCGGTTCCCCTTCGATTAGGGCCGTGAGGGCGCTGACGCGGTTCGCGATGGCTTTGCGCGTCGCGTCGTCCAGATCGACCATCGCTGCGGTATCCGGGCGTGGCAGCGCGAGGAGTCGTGCGACATCTTCTTCAGTGAGGTAGCTCATTCCGGCGATCTCCGCGACACGAGCGTGCCGCGCCCAAGGCGCGAGGCGCGATCAAACTCCACGAGTCCCAAACAAATCAGCTCGCAAGTGACGGCCTGCACATCGCACGGGTGGAAGTGTGCGAGTGCTGCCTCAAGCTGGTCGATGCGCGAGCGCTCGACCTTGTTCAGGTGTTCCAGAATCCGACTGCGCAGCGCCAAGCGGTTACTCAGACTCTGGGCGACCTGGGCGAACGCCAGAAGGCGCAAATGCTGGTTTACCGCACCGCCCTGCAGGCGCACGTCCTGCTCTGTCACGAAGCGAAGGCGCACGTTCTGCTCGCGAGCAGCCGCCTCGAGCCGCTCAGCTTCGCGGGGGCGCAACGTCCCACCGGGCCGTTGCACGCAGGCACCGTCAGTGACGACCAGCAGGAACTCCACAAAGCCCGTCGCGTACTGGACCCAGAAGTCGAGTTCCACCTGGGTGTCGCCGGCCTTGAGAATGCGCGGGCGCTCGGTGTAAGCCTGCACGCGCGGATCGGTCTCGAGCGCGAGCGCCACCGCGATGGGGGCAAGCCCGTCGACCTCGACAACGCGGCCTTCCTTGATCGACTGGTATCCGTAAATGTCACGGCTCTCGAACTCGCGACGCTTGTAGATGCGCGGCTCAAAAGGCCGGTCACCGGGCACATGGAGTGACGCTTCGGTGTCGAGAAACGCGCGTAACACGCTGGCTTTGCCGCTGCGACTTGCAGGCGACACGGAAGAAATATTGGACATAACGACTCCTGCGGCGGCGACTGCACGGTCGCCATCGGGCATGGGTGGCGGCCCCGAGGCGCGAGCGCGCATCGGGCCACGATCAGGAATGGAGGGCGCGCATGGGCAGCTCGCCCGGGAAACAGGCCGGGGCGGGCGGCAGGGCGTTGGTGCGCCGTCAGCTCGGCACAGTAGGGATGCGGGTCGGCATCATGAGGTTCCCGGTAAGGGCCTGACTTTTTGCAGGCAGCAGTTGACGGTGACCCCAAATTCGAAGAAGCTGAGCGTTCTCACACGTCTCATGCTGTCTCGCGGGCCCTTCCTACGGGGCCCGCCTTCGTTTCCGGGACCGGAAATGTCTTTCGTACGGACGAGTGGAATCGTCTGGGGGCTTGTCCTCTGGTGGGTGGTTGGAGTGTCAGTCGAGTGTCGCGTAGCGCGATGTTCGGACGCCACGCCGGCCGTGCTTCTAGGTGCGTCGCGAATGCTTTTTGGCAGCCAGTCCGCCGTTGCTCTTCGGCGACTGGTAGTAGTGGACATCCAGTCGCCTTTCCGCCGGGGTGCTAACTGGCTGGGTTGAAGCGGACGGGGAACTGGGTGGGTGTCAAGGCACAGCCGTCGGCAAGAATCGAACGAAGCCCACGCTTTCTCCAGGTAAACCGTGCCGTGGCCTCCAACTGAATAAGTGCGGAGGTCTGCCAGCCCAACGAGTCGTGATCATCTGGACGCACTTAGCCGCAGCCTAAGTTGCCCCGAGGCTCTGCCCGAGGGTCTTGTTGCGTCTCAAGTAACGTCAGATTGTCGGATCAGCTCTCCTCTGTCGTGTTTGCCCAATCCTTGACTGATGCAGCGGCGCCAAGACGGCGAAGTCTCCCGTCTAGACGAGATCTCGGACGCAATCATCGGGCTAGAGGGCTACGGGAGGCTCTTCGGCGCCTAGGGATCCATCCCTGACCAGCAGTAGCGAGTCACAGCGCCACAGCTTGGGCCCGGGCATACCAACCGGAACGGCGTGGAACACGGAATCCAGCTACGGCAAGCGCGGCCGTTGCCGCGCTCCGGCGGAACGACGATCGCTTCAAATTTGAAGAGCGCGATCAGTGCTTGACTGTCCATCAGTTCCCCACGACGGGCCAGCAAACCGGCACTGTCCTGGGACATGTGGCCTCCTCCCTGCATTAGGTCCGGGCATAACTGGAAAATTCAGCCTTGTGACTTCCTGTCGTATTCGGGTCATCCACATGGGCACCCCAAGTACGCGGATGTCTACCACCCTAGCGCAGGCGATCCGAAATCGCAACTACTTGATTCTAACGGCTTTTCAGGTTGTTTCCAAGTGATTTACAGCGGTTGGTTTTAATCGGAATCCGTAGGTTTATTGGATTCAGGGGGCACCTCGTTGTAGCCATGAGTAATCACGTTCGTTCCGATGGTGCAGTCCCCACCGGTGCAGCAGGCTCCGCGCGTGTCCCGGCACCAACGCACCAAACCGTTGCTAATGCACGCTTCGGACGCGGACATCAAAGCGGCGCTGGCTCGGTTGGCCGTTCGCGTACCGCGCGCACGCCCTGCCCATTGAGTTGCGCCACGGTGTTATGGTTAATTGGACCCAACCCACAGGTAGCTCGTGAAATGACAGCAGCCGCGGACCAAGAAGCTCGACGAATGCACTTGGTTCTGGAGGCAACTCGTGTGCTTGGCTCGGAAGAGAAAGCGCGGCGTTGGCTCACGGAGTGGTCACCATTCCTAGCAGGCATCCCGAACGATATGGCGGCAAGCTCCGAGGGGTTTCAGCTTGTAATGGATGAACTTCTACGAATCGATTTCGGCGACTTGACGTGAGGACCCTAGCGGTATGTCTTGCGTGAGGTGGGTGAGGCCAGCAGCTTGCTGCAAGCAACTTTACTTGGCATCGTGTCCTGGAGCTCACCAGATCCAAGAGAGTGATCGAGGGGTGTTTTGCTCGCCAGACGGCCACCGTCGAATACGCAGGCGCCTTCCTTCTGTGATTTCCCAGCAGCTAGAGAAAGGTCGTGGACTTAGAGCTAATCAAACCCAAGGTGGCGCGCAGTCTCAGGGATTCGTCGTGGGCCCTCGGTGTGCTAGTCGGGTTCCTCTCTTGGGAACTGGGGCCTCTTGTGGCGGCGTTAACCGGATTGGGGGCTTGGCTTGTACTTCAGATCTTGGCGGTCGTCGTAGAGTCGGTCGTCGTACGCGATCTATGAACTGCAAGCGAAGGCAACTGATCATCCGATGACTTAGGGCGCCCTGCGACCGGGAAAAGTTCCTTTTTTGCGCGGAAGGGCCAGCGATCACCGATTGAGGCCTCGCAAGCACATCGGGCATCGTAGGTCCGAGGGTGCATCGTCGACGTTCGCTGAAGGGGCCGGCACGCATCAATGGGGCCATGGGAGTCGCACTCTGTCTTAGCTCTGTCTTACAGAGTGCGACTCTCATGGCCCAAGCAACCACAAGTGCATGATTCGTCGTAGAGCTGCGCCCGATGGCAGAATGACGATGCGAGGCGGCCTGCGACCCTGATGGCCCCGAAGATTGGGAAGGAAGTTTGCGATCGAACAGTCGTAGGTTTCCCGATTAGAGGGCGTTATCGGGGGTGCCGGAGGTCAAGTGGAAACACTAGTTTGCCTAGCGTGCTTCGCGCTCTCGGGGGAGAGAGGGACCCTGTTGCGCCAGCTTCTTGGCTTCCGGTACTGGACGAGGCGCTGCGGGAAATCCATGAGAGCGTCGGCAAGGCTGCACCGCCGACGGCAGCCTGCAAGCCGCGGGCGCATGAAGTCAGGCAACCTTGACGCGACGTGTCAGGAAACTCTGAGTCTCGGGAGTCGTTCAGCTCCTTCTCCACATGGTAGCGGGAAGGGCCGGCTTTCCGCACGGTCCTTGGGGTCTTACCGGCGTTCTTCACCACGTATGCGACTCGTGTTTCTGGCCGCCAGCAACTTGCTTGCAATTAGCGCTCCCCGTTTTTGCTCTTGTCGTCTGGGACGAGTGCACACTCGCCGGATCCCCGCGGGATTTCCGGACTCTTTCCTCCCCCTTGCGGAAGGCGAAAGGTCAATGCAAGATCGCCTCGGGTAGAGCCATCGAGGTGTCTCTGGCTCTGCCCTAGGAATGGACACCATTGGGGGAAGTATGGATGTATCGGGGGTCCCGGGCACGATGCTCGGAAGCGAGGGGATCGCTGGCGACCCTGGTCGCTTTGTTTGCCAACATGCGCCGAGATTGCATTTTGGGTCGCTGTGTCGCTTAGAAGCGGCAGAGCGATACAGGTTGGCGCGCAAATCAAGCCTTACCTTCTGGCGGTCCGTGGCCTTGGGAATGGTAGGGGCGATCGCTGTCTTGATCGCGCCGCATTCCCAGGCGATCGAGCCACAGCATGAGTACAACAAGCGTATCGAGGCTTCTCAGTCGATCTCCGCACTGACGGATGACTTCATGGGAGAGGTCGTTAGCCTTTACAACGGTGCGACTGACTTCACGGCGACCGATATTGATGTTCCCGGAAATCATTCACTACCAGTAAGGCTGACCCGACGACTGAAGATCGAGCTGTATCCGGCCGGAAATGAAGGGGGGCCTTGGAACGCTAATCTGAAGGGCGCCGGCGACTGGGATGTTGACGTGCCTTACATTTCAGCGAGCATCCCGTCGACAGGATGGGCAGATAATCGCTGCTCGACTGCCTCTATTCCCAGCGCAACCGGGTTCGAATCGCTAGAGTTCTGGCAAGGGAACACGGTGCATATCCCGGGCGAAAGCGATCGCTCGATGCTGCTTCCTGAAGCGCAGACGCCAATGCCTGCCTCCGGCGGTCCTTACAAGTGGACCACACGGGAACGAGATGTATTCACCTGTACCGCGATGCAAAGCGGTCTGACGGGTGAGGGTTTCGTCATGCATACCACGAACGGCCTCAAGTACACCTTTAACGTAGCTACCAACCGCTACATGGGTGTTATGAAGAGGCAGATCAGCATTGATGCTACGTATCGCGTCACAAGGACCAAATACTACTTGCTCGCCAGCAGAGTCGAGGATCGTTTCGGCAACTATGTCACGTATGAGTACAACGGGGATGGAAATCCAGAGCGCATCTCGTCCAATGACGGCAGGCAGATCCTTCTTACATACACGGGTGGCAAGCTCTCGACCGCTTCCGCGCATGGCCGTATTTGGACATATCAGTACGGCAGCGGCGTAAACGCAGGTTGGCTAGCCACCGTAACTCTCCCAGACGGATCACGCTGGCAGTACGCGCGCGCGGGTTCCCTGACTCCAAATTACATTGCATGGGACGGGAGTTCGAACGCTTCGTGCAGTGAGCAGCCGCCGGAAATTGACGCAACCTATACGCTCAGCATTTCCCACCCATCCGGTGCTGTCGGTACATTCCAGTTCGCGAACCAGCGCCAATACAGATCTGGCGTTCACCGGAGTGAGTGTCTCCAGAGGGTAGCTCAGAGTCACTACTACTATGTGTTAAACACGCCAAACTTCTTTGACATCATGGCTTTGTCGCGCAAGTCCATTTCAGGTCCAGGGCTGCCAAGCACACTTGAGTGGGAATACACGTACGGCGACGAGAATTACGCCCTATGGGGCGGAGGCGGGCCAGCCGTCTATCCGTGCACGACGTGCGCTGACGAGAAGCAGACCACGCTGACCGGCCCCGACGGTACCGAGCGTGTGCACCGCTACGGAGTTCTCTACTCCAGCAACGAAGGTCGGTTGCTGGGCACAACGATTCGCGACGCAAATGGCGCTACGCGGCGGGTCGAGGTAACTGAGTATCTGCCGGAGTCTGCCGCCAACAGCCAGACGTTCCATCCCAGGTATGGCCTGATCATCAATGGCGATGATCCTTCGACGGCGCGGGTCCGTCCGGTTGTTTCGCAGGCGAGTACCCAAGACGGGGTCACCTTTAGCACGACGATTCCACAAAGCTGCGGGTCCTCAGCCTACTGCTTTGATCTCTATGGCCGAGCCACGCGGGCCGTTAAGTCCAGCTCCTTGCCAGGCACGCCCTCCCGTACCGAGGCCACGGTCTACCACGACAACACGTCCAGGTGGATCCTGGGCCAGGTCGCGCAGGTGACGTGCACCACTTCGACGCCGACGAACACGTACTGCGACGGTGACAGCACCTCGGTGATGTCGCAGACCAGCTTCGATCCAACCTGGTCGGTGCCGGTGACCAGCAAGTCGTTCGGGCGCACTGTGCAGACGCTGGGCTACGACACCACCTCCTCGATCGCCAGCGGCCAGCGCGGCACGGTGACCTCGGTGACCGACGGCAACGGCAACGTCACCACGCTGGGCAGCTGGAAACGCGGTATCCCACAGTCGATCCGATATCCGGCCACGCCCGAGGCCACGGCCGGCGCGACCCAGACGGCGGTGGTCAACGACCATGGCTGGATCATGTCGACCGTGGACGAGCCGGGCTTCACGACCGCCTACGACTACGACGCCATGGGCCGGCTCAAGCTGATCGACTATCCCGATGGGGACAGCATCGACTGGCATAACACGACGCTGGCATTTGAACCGGTGGCCGGTATCGAGTACGGCATCCCGGCGGGCCACTGGCGCCAGACGATCAGCACCGGCAATGCGCGCAAAGTCAGCTACTTCGACGCGCTGTGGCGTCCGTTGGTGGTGCGCGAGTACGACACCGCCAATACGGCGGGTACCCAGCGCTTCTCCCGGTTCACCTACGACCACGAAGGGCGCGTGACCTTCGCCTCGTATCCGGGCACAAGCGATGCGCTGAGCACCGGCATCTGGACCTGGTACGACGCGCTCGGCCGTCCCACCCAGGTCACGCAGGACTCGGAACTGGGGGCGCTGACGACCAAGACCGAGTACCTGACCGGCTTCAAGACCCGGGTCACCCCGCCGCGCGGGCAGCCCGCGAACGCCGCGTACCAGACCACGACCAGCTATCTGGCCTGGGACCAGCCCACGACCGACTTGCCGGTGGCCATCTCGCATCCGGAAGGCGCCTTTACCGACATCGCCCGCGACGTGTTCGGCAAGCCGACCTCCATCAAGCGCCGCAACAGTACCGGTTCGGTAGCGCTGACGCGCAGCTATGTCTACGACCCGCACCAGCAGCTGTGCAAGTCGGTCGAGCCGGAGACCGGCGCGACGATCATGGCCTACGACGGTGCCGGCAACCTGGCCTGGAGCAAGTCCGGTGCCACCCAGACCGCTATCACCGGTTGCAACACCGCCGACATCCCGGCCGCCCAGCGCACCACGCGCACCTACGACGGTCGCAACTGGCTGCGGATGCTGGGCTTCCCGGATGGGCGCGGCAACCAGAGCTGGACCTACACCCGCGACGGGCTGCCGGCCACCATCAACACCCAGAACAGCGGCACCGGCGACGTCGTCACCAACACCTACAGCTACAACAAGCGGCGCCTCGTCGAAGGCGAGACTTTCGCCGTGGGTAGTCAGCTCTGGGCGCTGGACTACAACTACAACCCACACGGCCACTTGGCCGACCATGCGTCTCCGGGCGTGGTGGTCGACCTGGCCCCCAACGCCCTGGGCCAGCCAACCAAGGCCGGCACCTACGCCACAGCGGTGAGCTACTACCCCAACGGCGGAATCAAGCAGTTCACCTATGGCAACGGGATCAAGCACACGCTGTCCCAGAACGCTCGCGGCTTACCGGTGAACAGTTGCGACTATGCCGGCACCAGCTGCACGGCTAGCGCGGTGCTGCACGACAGCTACGACTACGACCAGCACGGTAACGTGGCGGCGATCAGCGATGGTCGGACCGGCAACCGCGGCGACCGCGACATGACCTACGACGCGCTCGACCGGCTGACCCAGGCCGTCTCGCCGATGTTCGGCACGGCCAACTACGCCTACACCGTCCTCGACAACCTGCAGACCGTGCAGGTGACCGGCGGCCCGAAGGCCCGCAACCACACCTACGTGTACGACGCGCGCAACCAGCTGACCAACGTCACCAACACCTCGGGCGGGGCCACCGTGATCGGTCTGGGCTACGACCCGCAGGGCAACGTCCAGAACAAGAACGGCGTGACCTACACGTTCGACCAGGGTAACCGCCTGCGCCAGGGCGCAGGCGAGCAGTACCGCTACGACGGGCACGGCCGGCGGGTGCTGTCGACGCGTGATGATCGCAACATCTACTCCCTCTACGGCCAGGATGGCACGCTGCGGTTCCAGCGCGACGAGCACACCGGCAAGACGACCGACTACGTGCACCTGGGCGGCAGCCTGGTGGCGCAGGTGGAGAACGCGATCGCGCTGTCGACCCCGACGCTCACCACGCCCGCCTCCAGCAGCACCGGCAGCTACGCCGTCAGCTGGGGCTCGGTGGCGATCGCGACGAAGTACCAGGTGCAGGAGCGTCTGGACAGCGGTAGCTGGGCCACGATCCACAATGCGGCTGGCAACAGTAAGTCGATCAGCGGCAAGGCGGCCGGCGCTTGGGGCTACCGCGTCCGGGCGTGCAGCCCAGCGACCTGCGGCAGCTGGAGTGCGGAGAAGACGGTGACCGTGCAGCTGCCGCCGACCGGCGTGCCGACGCTGACCGCTCCGGCCTCAAGCACCACCGGCAGCTATAACTTGAGCTGGACCACGGTCGCCGCCGCGACCGCATACGAGTTGGAGGAGAGCGTCAACGGCGGCACCTACACACAGATCCAGAACGGCGCCAGCACCAGCATGACTCGCACGGGCCGCCAGAACGGGGCCTGGAGTTACCAGGTGCGCGCTTGCAACCCGTCCGGATGCGCAGCGTACTCGACGGCAAAGACCACCCAAGTGACCCTGCCGCCCTCGACCGTGCCGACCGTGACCACGCCGGCCAGCAACGCCAGCGGCAGCTTCACGGTCAGCTGGAGCAGCGTGACCAGCGCGACGCGTTACGAGCTGGAGGAGCGGCTGGGCACAGGGACATGGGCCAACGTCCACGATGCGGTCACGACCAGCAAGGCCATCAGCGGCAAGGCCAGTGGCAGCTGGGCCTACCAGGCGCGTGGGTGCAACGGCACGGCCTGCGGAGCCTGGAGCGCGATCGCCACGACCGTGGTCACCCTGCCGCCGGCGGGAGCGCCGACGCTGGCCGTGCCGGGCACCAACAGCACCGGCAGCTACAGCGTGAGCTGGACCACGGTCGCCGCCGCGACCCGTTACGAGCTCGAGGAACGGCTGGGGACGGGCAGCTGGAGCGCGATCCAGAACACCTCTGCCACGAGCCGGTCGATCAGCGGCAAGGCGACCGGCAACTGGGGTTATCGGGTGCGGGCCTGTAACACCGGGGGCTGCGGCGCGTACTCGGCGATCGGCACGGTGGCGGTGACTCTGCCCCCGACTGGCGTTCCCACGCTGACGGTCCCGGCCACGGGGCTCAACGGCAGCTTCACCGCAAGCTGGACCGCGGTGGCCGCAGCGGCCACATACCAGCTGCAGGAACGGTTGGGCACGGGAAGCTGGAGCACGGTGCACGATGCCGCGGGCACCAGCAAGGCGATCAGCGGCAAGGCGGCAGGCAGCTGGGGCTACCAGGTGCGGGCCTGTAATGCGGGCGGATGTGCCGGCTGGTCGACGGTGCAGACAGTGAACGTGGTGCACCCGCCTGCCAGTGCACCGACGCTTACCGTGCCGCTGACCAACCTCACGGGAAGCTACACGCCCATCTGGACGAGTGTGGCCGCGGCCGAGCGCTACGAGTTGGACGAACGGTTTGGCACCGCAGCCTGGACCCAGATCCACAACGCCGCAGGCACCAGCAAGGCGCTCAGCGGGAAGACCACGGGCAGCTGGGGCTACCGGATCCGGGCATGCAACGACGCCGGGTGCAGCGCGTACGCGGCCGAGAAGGTGATCGCGGTGACCCGACCGCCCACCTCGGCCCCGACCCTGACAGTGCCTGCCAGCAATGTCACCGGCAGCTACAGCGTCACCTGGACCACTGTTGCGACCGCGACCAGCTACGAGCTGCAGGAACGGCTGGGCACAGGAAGTTGGACCACGCTGCAGGCGACCTCGGCAACCAGCCATGCGATCAGCGGGAAGGCAACTGGAAGCTGGGGCTACCAGGTCCGCGCCTGCAATGCGGCTGGCTGCGGGGCGTACTCCACGGTAAAGGCAGTACAGGTGACGCGGCCTCCGAGCACGCCCACGATCACGTACTCAGTCAAGACGCAGACCTACGTCGGGACGCTGACCCGTATCCAATGCGAAGTGAGATGGTCCTCGATGGCATCGGCTACCAGTTACGAACTGCAAGCGTATGGTGGCGTGGTCCAGTACACGGGCCCACTTACGACAGTGGTTGGAAATTACAACACGTCGACGTACTGCGCCGCCTCCCACGTAGTTCGTGCCTGTAACGCGGCTGGTTGTTCTCCATGGTCCACGCCTCCGACAGCACAGGAAACACTCATCATTGGCGAGCCCGGCGGCCCGGGCAACCCGCTGGCGGTCAACGGCGAGAACCCGAGGCAAACCGTCGTGGAGGCCTCGAAGCCCTACGACGAAGTCGCTAATCCGCTCCAGGACCGGGTGCCGGACAACGGGGGCGGGGGCGGCCAATGAACTTTCAGACTATCCACAACCGACTGCTTCGCCTGTGCAGCCTATTGGCAGTCATCGCCATCCTCCCGCAATTGGCGTCGGCCCAGACGACGGTCAAGTACGTCCACACCGACGCGCTTGGAAGCGTGGTGGCGATGACGGACGCCACCGGAGTCGTCATTGAGGGGCGCCGAGAGTACGAAGCCTACGGGCAGCAGCTCACGCCCGCTGTGCAGGACGGGCCGGGGTTCACCGGCCACGTCCAAGATGTGGCGACCGGCCTGACGTACATGCAGCAGCGCTACTATGACCCGCAGATCGGCCGGTTCCTGAGTGTTGATCCGGTGACGGCGTATAGCGACCCAGTGGGGATGTTCAATCGCTACAAGTACGCCGCAAACAACCCCTACCGATTTACTGATCCAGATGGGCGGCAAGAGCGAGCCGCGGAGCGGTTCGGGGATTCGTATGCATCTATGAATCAAGGGGAGAGAGATGGGTTGCGCGCTGGTCTTGTCGGCGGACTGAAAGGAACCGGTACAGCATTGTTAGAGCTGAACTCTGGCGGGCCTGGTGGCGGTGGAAAGGCTGCTGTGGCTGGTGCTCTGACTAAAGGCTCTCAAGCGACAAGTGCTCTTACACGAGCAAAAGAAATTCAAGGCGCACTTAAGCCAGCTACGCAGAACAGAGTGACGACTGCTGTTGCAGAAACACAAGAAGGTGTTCGCGTAGTTGGTTCGAGTGAAGGCGCTTTGCGGCCGGCACAGCGTGCAGCGCTCCAAGAAGGAGAAGTTGCTGCGAAAGGTGCTCGAGGAACTCACGCGGAAGTCAATGCAGTGAACGGCGCAAGGGCACAAGGGCTTACGCCTACCAGCGTTTCTCCGAGCCGTCCTGCGTGTACAAACTGCCAGGAAGCCATGAAGAAGATGGACATCCCGATCAAGGACTGATAGCGATCAATGGAGACCTTCGACGAGACAAAGATACTGCTAGCTATGGAGGGCATGCCATGTTGGAAGAGGGTGGCGTTCATGGCTTATTGCTGCGAGCGCATGTTGCCAAACTATCGAAGCTTCCAAGTTGATACCGGCTACGGCGACGTAGCCCCGATGAGAAATGCGCTAGATGCCGTGTGGAAGTGGATAGAAGATGGTCGCGCGGTGCCGGACTTGGCTGTTCTGGCGTCTGCGTGTGAGCAACAGTCGCCAGACACTGCAGAGTTCCTGTCGATCTACACATCGGCGGCATTGGATGCGGCTACAGCAACCGCTGCAACTCTTGAGGCTCTTGCAGATGCGACGGCGAAGAGCGTGATCGACGTGGCTTCTTTAGCCAGAGATACGATTGATCTCTTCGTCCAAGAGACGGAAGGTCTTGATCCAAATGACGCTAACTTGGAGCGAAGAATCATTGAACATCGCCTTATGCAGTCGGAGTTAAGGACGCAAAAGGAAAGCTTAGCGCTACTGAGAAATCTACAAGAAGATCGCGAAAAGGTTGGCGTTGATTTGCGAGCTAGATGGTCGCGACTGGTGCAAGGAAGCTTGCCAATGGCAGACGGTTCCGGGGTCACTTCCTGATAGTCTACGAAGCACAAGGCCCGCAGATGCGGGCCTTGTCGTGTTGGGGGTGCACTTGGCTTTGACCTGCCCCCCACTGGCCGTACCAGTGATTACTGATAAAGCCCGGGGTTGAAGGTTACTGCGTTGTTGGCTTGCTGTGCTCGGTGGTTGGCAGCGAACTGGGCAGGCGGGATCCGCCCGCAGCTGCTGTGGGGCCGGACCTCGTTGTAGTCGCGCCGCCAGTCCGCGATGACCTGACGGGCTTGGGCCAGCGAGGTGAACCAATGCTCGTTGAGGCACTCGTCGCGGAACTTGCCGTTGAAGCTCTCGATGTAGCCGTTCCGGCGCACGGCGAGGCTGGCCTCGCTGTAGAGCCGATAGACCTTCTTGTGGTTCACATCGGGGAACTTCGGGCGAAGCAGGTCGTGCAGGCGGCGATAGCCGAACCTGCGCCGCACCTGGGCCAGTTCGATGATCCGCGCCGAGAGCGCCTGCGTGGCGGGCGTTGGCTCGGGCGGGTGACGGAAGGCATCGCGGGACAGCCCCGCAAGGCGGCAGGCCCGCCGCTCGCTCAACACCGTCTGGTCGAGCATGCGACGGACTGCCTCGCGCTTGCGTTGCGGGGCTAGCGTTTTACCCCGAAGCCGATCTTCAGCGCCTCGATGTCCAGGTGGGCGTCGGCCAGCAGCCGCTTGAGCCGGTTGTTCTCGGCTTCCAGCTCCTTCAGGCGCTTGGCGTCCTCGGCCTCCAGCCCGCCGTACTTGGCCCGCCAGGCGTAAAAGCTGGCGGGACTGAAGCCGTGCTGGCGGCCCAGCTCCGAGACCGCCATGCCGGCCTCGGCCTGCTTGATGAATCCAATGATCTGTTCGGTGGTGAAGCGACTCTTGCGCATGTCCGTCCTCTCGGGTTGACGGACTTTACAGCTTCACGTGGTATGGCTCAGTGGGGGCAGGTCAGAAGGTGCAGCCCCCTCCGCAGCCTTGCGTGCGCTCCGTTCAAGCCGTACCAAGTCGGCGTGCCAGCTGCCTGCGCAGTCGGCACTTCTCGGCTTACCCGGCCTATTCCCGTCTGCTCCGGCGCGCTACTCGCCCGTCAGCGGCCGCACGACCTCCAGCAGGCTGACCAAGGTCTTGCCCGGCTCCTCCCAGGGCACCATGTGCCCGGAGCGCTCGAACCAGATGCCGCGCTTGAAGGGCGCATCCACCCGCTCCAGCCACTCGGCGGTGGGCTGCGAGGGCGTGGTGTAGTCGTAGCGGCCCATCAGCATCACCACTGGAATGGGGAAGGCCCGCACGTCGCTGAAATCGACCTGGAGGAACTCGTCAAGTACACGCCCGAGGGTGAACACGTTGCCGGCATTCACCGCGGCGCGATCCTCCGCATCGTAGTCGGGGGACAGCCGCGCCGCCCCGTAGAACCACAGGTTGCTGGCGTCTCTGTACGCGGCCATGCCGCCGAACTGCTGGGGCCACTTGCGTGCGGCGATGATGCGCTCGCGGGTGAGCGGCGCAGTGCCCGGATATGGCAGCAGCGCCTCCATCTCGCGCACCGCCTCGGAGTTTCCAAGACGCCTGGCTTCGGAAAGACCGAACTCGAGGCTCAGGCGCTCGTTCTCTTGCACGTCGATCACCTGGCCGATGCCGACATAGGCATGGAACAAGTCCGGTCGCGCCAGCGCCGCGTGCATGCCGACGATCGTGCCCCAGCTATGGCCCATGAGGACGACGCGCTGCTTGCCCAGCCGCGTGCGTACGTGCTCAGCCATCGCCACCAGGTCGTCGACGTAGGTCTGGATGCGTAGGGTCTCGGCCACGGCGTCGGAATGGTCTTCGCGGTACGTCTTGCCCGCGCCTCGCTGGTCGTAATTGACCATCGTGAAGTATTCCTCCAGCGGACGCTGGAACTGCCACAGGCTGGGAATGGTGGGTTGGGCCGGTCCGCCGTGGACGAACAGCACGACCGGGTTGGCGCGATCCTGGCCGCGGATGCTGATCCAGTGCTCGACCTCGTTGATGCGCTGGCGATAGGTCTCCTGGACGCCGTCCGGGCCGGGAATGCGCATCAGGTCGGCAACGACAGCGCGGGCGCGGGCGGCATCGTCTGACGCAGGTGTCTGGGCCTGCGCCATGGTGGCCGCGAGCATGAGCAGGAGGGCGAAGCAGGTGCGCATAGGCTGTTCCGTCAACAAGTTGGCAGGTAGGTGTGGTGGCGCGTGGTTAGCGAAACGAGAGTCAAACTGTCGGACCTTACTCACCGGCGTGTACCGCGGTCCGGCGCAGGCCGACGTTCCGCGACAACTCGACGGCGACCGGCGGCATTCCAGCACGCTCTGCCTCGTGACGCAGGGGCTAGTGGAAGGCACGCACAGCCCGTCTCACAACAGCCGTTGGTAATACCTCGCGGCTTTGCCAGCGCAGCGTAGTGGACGCGCGCCGAAACTGATTGGCGCCGAGCATTCGCCCCGAGGCTAACCATCTGATTTTCACGCCAGAATGTGGATATGACAGGGCGTTTCGTCGGAGCATCCCTTGTCAACAACTTGCACCGGCCGTCGGAGATCCGGGGGATCGCCTAGACCCGCGACCTTTCGTCCGCAATTCCGCTGTCGGGCTTCCGAACTTTGCCCCTTGACCTTTTAGCGATAGGCGGAGCTGTGCCCGACGCGACTAGACTACTTTGGGGGGAGTTGACATTTCAAGATGTATCCCGTAAGACTTGACCGCGCTTGGGGGCGGGAATGGGGAGGCTATGGGGACGGCTCCATAGGAGCGCGCGCCTTTCCCGCGGGACATGGAAGCTGCGTCCGCACGGGCGCTGCAGTCTTGGGGGCCTGATGATTCTGCCTTGGAGCAAGGAAGCTTGGCGCGTGCCTGTGGACGCGCAACTCATATCGACTACCCGAAACCTACCGAGGCGTTACGCGCCGCGTGCAATTGCCTTGTTTGCCGCCCGGCAGCTGCCCTCGCTGTCGCTAAAGGCCTTCTGTGGCGATGACTGGCACGCCTGCCGCGCCAAGTACGCGTACGGCGACTGGAGTACTAGCCGCCGCCAATCGTCGCCGGTCAGTTCCGGCACCACAGATGCACCATGCGAGTTCGCAGGTGAGCGTCAACACCATCATTGGGCGAGGCTTTATGCGTAGGATCATTGCCATTCTGGCTCTACTGCTTTGCGTTTGCGTTGGCCAGGCGATCGCGCAAGGCCTCGTAGCCTTTGACCACATCGAGAGAAACATCAAGTCGGCCCAAGCGGTGGCGCCACTGAAGTCAGATCTCTTCGGCGATCGGGTGAGCTTGTTCAATGGAGCGACAGAGTTCGAGGTGGTTGACATTGAGATCCCCGGAAATAACGAGCTTCCGGTCCGCCTCGGGAGACGCATGAGTGTAGGGGTTTTCGGAACAGCAAGCCTCAGCTCCGGTGGATTTAGTCAGAATCCTGAAAGGATTGCGGGATTTGAGCGGTGGGAGATTAGCGTTCCCTATCTCCGTGGAACCTTCGACCAAGCTTATGGATGGAACGTCGGAGGCTCAAATCAGCGGTGCTCCCTCCGTGGGGTCCCCCGTGTAACAACGGAAGTCTCCATCCAAGATATCTGGTCGGGAGTGCATCTCTTTATTCCCGGCGAAGGGGAGCAGGAGGTATCCCCTATCGACGCAGTGCATGCGCGCCCATCCGACGGCCACAACTACGTTTGGGGAACCAGAGATCTATATCGGGCCAGGTGCCTTCCCCAAGTAACCGGCATGACAGGTGAGGGCTTCGAATTTGTCAGCCCCCAAGGGCTACGCTACAGATTCGATGTAGCCCTTACGGTTCCGGGCGGCGTGATTGGCAGAAACGGGGTGACGGTGATGCGGGAAACCGTCTATTTGATGGCCAGTCGGGTGACCGACAGGTTCGGAAACTACGTGAACTACAATTACTCAGGGGGGCGCCTCCAGAGTATCACCGCCAGCGATGGACGCTCAATCTCCATTACTTGGGACCAGGCTAGGGTTGTGAGTGCCACCGCGGCCGGCCGCACGTGGCACTATAGCTACAGCGGCCCATTCCGAGTGACGAACCCGGACGGCTCGACATGGGAGTACCAGTACAACGGCGCGACGATGGTGCAGTTCCAGTCGCTCGATATGAACGCGTGCTATTACCCGATAGCCGAAGCAACGCCATACTCAATTACTGCAAAGCACCCATCAGGCGCAGTAGGCCAGTTCAACTTTGCCTACCTCGGCCATGTCATCAGCGGTACCCCTGCACAATGGTTTTGTATTGTGGAGGCGATCGTGGATGGGGAAGTAATTGGCGCAATTGGGACGCCGGATTTCTTCTCAAACTATGGATTGGTATCGAAGGTCATCACTGGCCCAGGGCTGCCTCCCCTCCAGTGGTCTTACGAGTATGGCCAGCCGGAGACTGGCAAAGCAAATTTCGGCGGGCCCTACTGTACGTTCTGCGACAAGGACAAGCCCGTCCGGGTCATTCAGCCCGATGGCAGCGCTGAGGAGTATCAGTTCGGCGCCCTGTGGGGGTTCAACTCTGGTCAGCTTCTGGCGAAGTATGTTTACGCTGCGAGCGGCAGCCTCGCCGGAGCAGAGATCTACACCCACGTGAGCGACGGGGAGATGGCAGGCATGCCATTTCCAGATATGCATGGCGGTTTTTCAGCATCTAACGATTCCAGTAGTCTCAGGCAGCGACCTGTACGGACCACAGAAATTCGTCAGAATGGGGTGGTACCTCCTCACCCAACGTACAACGCGATATCAACGACCACGGTTGGAGAATGCAGATTTTCTCCTCTACGGAGCGAGACCACTCAGTGCGTGGCGGTGGGGGACCGGGCTAACAAAGTTCAACGCAACATACCCAATGAGGGTCGCCTCTTTCTCGACCCACAGGCGTTGATTGCAGCATCCGGAACGACCGGCCTGCTCTCGACGCCCCCAGGTACAGGCGGAAACCTGCCGCCGCAGCCCGCCCCGGGGAGCGGGCAGAGCTACGATAGCTTTGTCTCTACAGTCGAGACCTTCGACAGATTCGCGCGCCCGGTCCGGACGCGTCGAACCGGCCCCAACGGTGGGCAACGTGTCGACACTCGCGAGTACTACGACAGTCTGGCGATATGGCGCCTTGGCCAGCCGGCCAGCTCAACGCATCAGGCATCGGGCATAGTTGAGTGGCGCGTGACCTATCAGGGTTCTCTGCCACACCAAATCTATCACTTTGGTCAGCTCAGGCAGACGTTGTCACACAACACGGACGGGACGTTGGCCACCGTAACGGATGGCAATGGCAACGTCACCGCGTTTGGCAGCTGGAAGCGTGGAATCCCGCGGTCGATTCGTTACCCCGCCACGCCCGAGGCGTCCTCCGGTGCGGCACAGACAGCAGAGGTGAATGACAGCGGGTGGATCACGTCTGTCACCGATGAAGCGGGATTCACTACGAGCTACGGATATGATCCGATGGGTCGTCTAGCGTTGATCGATTACCCAGACGGGGACAGCGTTGGCTGGCATAACACGTTGCTCGTATTTGAGCCTGTAGCCAGCGCCGAGTATGGCATAGCAGCCGGCCACTGGCGGCAAACAATCAGCATCGGCAATGGCCGCAAGGTAAGCTACTTTGACGCCCTGTGGCGTCCCTTGCTGGTCCGCGAATATGACGCCATGGACGCCACCGGCACCCAGCGCTTCTCTCGATTCACCTACGATCACGAAGGGCGCGTGACATTTGCATCCTATCCAGGGGGCGGCGACGCGCTGACCACCGGCACTTGGAAGTGGTACGACGCGCTCGGGCGACCGGCCCAGGTCACACAGGACTCCGAACTAGGCCCGCTCACGACCTCGACCCGGTATTTGTTGGGCTTCAGGGCGGAGGTGACGCCGCCGCGGGGGCAGGACGCGGGCGACACGTTCCAGACAATCACAAGCTATCTTGCGTGGGATCAGCCGACGACAGATTTTCCGATACACATCAAGCACCCGGCCGGCGCCTTCACCGACATTGGTCGTGATGTGCTCGGTCAGCCTATTTCCATCACTCGTCGTAACGGCACCGGCTCTGTCTCTCTGACCCGCAACTACGTTTATGGCAGCGACCGACTGCTGTGCAAATCTGTCGAGCCGGAGACCGGCGCGACGATCATGGCCTACGATAACGTCGGTAACCTCGTCTGGAGCAAGTCTGGCACCACGCTGTCTGACATCGCCAGCTGCAACACGGCTGATGTCCCGGCGGCCGAGCGCACAGTCCGCACCTACGACGGACGCAACTGGTTGCGGACGCTCAGCTTTCCGGATGGGCGCGGCAACCAGAGCTGGACCTACACGCGCGACGGGCTACCGGCGACCATCAACACCCAGAACAGCAGTAGTGGTGATGTCGTCACCAACACCTATAACTACAACCAACGGCGCCTGCTCGAGGGTGAGACATTCTCTGTTGGCAACCAGCTTTGGGCAGTGGGCTACAACTACAACCAGAACGGGCACTTGGCCGGTTACACCTCACCCGGCGTCGCGGTGGCCCTGTCGCCAAACGCCCTGGGCCAGCCCACCAAGGCCGGCACGTACGCCACCGCGGTGAGCCACTATCCCAACGGGGCAATCAAGCAGTTCACCTACGGCAACGGGATCAAGCACACGCTGTCCCAGAATGCCCGCGGTCTACCGCTGACCAGCTGTGACTTCGCCGGATCCAGCTGTACAGCCGCCGCGGTGCTGCGCGACAGCTACGACTACGACCAGCATGGCAACGTGGCCGCGATCAGCGACGGCCGCACGGGGAGCCGTGGCCATCGCGACATGACCTACGATGCTTTGGACAGGCTTACCCAGGCCGCGTCGCCAATGTTCGGCACCGCGAGCTACACCTACAGCGTGCTGGACAATCTGCAGACCGTGCAGGTAACGGGTGGCCCGAAGGCCCGCAATCACACCTATGTGTACGACGCCAGAAACCTACTGAGTAACGTCACCAATACTTCGGGCGGAGCCACGGTGACGGGGTTGGGCTATGACGCACAAGGCAACCTCAGCAACAAGAATGGTGTGGCCTACCAGTTCGACCATGGCAATCGCCTGCGTCAGGGCGGCAGCGAACAGTATCGCTACGACGGGCATGGCCGGCGTGTGCTGTCCACGCGGGCCGGCCGCAACATCTATTCTCTCTACGGCCAAGACGGCACGTTGCGTTTCCAGCGCGACGAGCACACCGGCAAGGACACGGATTACGTGCACCTGGGGGGCAGCCTCGTTGCCCAGGTCGAGAATGCAATTGCGCTGTCGACGCCAACCCTTACCGTACCGGCCTCGAGCACAACCGGAAGCTTTACAGTCAGTTGGGGCTCCGTGGCGATAGCCACCAGGTACCAAGTGGAGGAGCGTCTGGACGGCGGCAGCTGGACGACGGTCCACGATGCCGCAGGCAACAGCAAGTCGATCAGCGGGAAGGCGGCGGGCGCCTGGAGCTATCGGGTCAGGGGCTGTAGCCCTGCAGCCTGCGGCAGCTGGAGTGGTGTGAAGACTGTCACCGTACAGCTTCCGCCAACTGGAGTGCCGACCCTGACCGTTCCGGCGTCCAGCACCAGTGGCAGCTACACAGTGAGCTGGACGGCAGTGGCGGCGGCGGCCACGTATCAGCTGCAGGAGAGCGTCAATGGCGGAAGCTACATCACAATCCAGGATGCCATCGGCAGCAGCATGGCAGTGACAGGACGGCAGAGCGGTGCCTGGAGTTATCAGGTGCGGGCGTGCAATCCGTCCGGATGCGGGACGTACTCAGGGGCGAAGATCATCCAGGTGACCCTGCCGCCAGCTTCCGTCCCGACGGTCACGGCACCGGCCACCAATGCCACCGGAAGCTTTACGGTCAGCTGGAGCAGCGTGACCAGCGCGACGCGGTATGAACTGGAAGAGCAGCTGGCCAGTGGCGCCTGGACCAAGGTCCACGACGCGACGACGACCAGCAAGGCGATCAGCGGGAAGGCCAGCGGTAGCTGGGGTTACCGGGCCCGGGGATGCAATGGATCCGCATGCGGAGCGTGGAGCGCGATCGCCACGACGGTCGTGACGCTGCCGCCGGACGCAGCGCCCACGCTGACCGTCCCGTCCACCAACAGTACCGGAAGCTACTCCGTGGGCTGGAGCGCGGTCTCCGCCGCAACGCGGTACGAACTCGAAGAGCGGGTGGGATCGGGTAGCTGGAGCCAGCTCCAAAACACTGCAGCCACGAGCCGCTCGATCACCGGCAAGACAACGGGGAGCTGGGGCTACCGGGTGCGGGCGTGCAACAACGGAGGATGTTCTGCCTACTCGGCGATCGCCAGTGTGGCCGTGACATTGCCGCCGACGGGGACCCCTACGCTGACGGTGCCGGGCACCGGCCTCAATGGCGGCTATACCGTCAGCTGGACCGCAGTAAGCGCGGCGGCTACGTATCAGTTGCAGGAGCGGCTGGGATCCGGTGGCTGGAGCACGGTGCACGATGCGGCGGGCACCAGCAAGGCGATCAGTGGCAAGGCAGCGGGCAGCTGGAGTTACCAGGTGCGCGCCTGTAATGCAGGCGGATGTGCGGCCTGGTCGGCCGCGGGAACGGTAAGCGTTGTCCATCCTCCTGCCAGCGCCCCAACGCTCACAGTGCCGGCGACCAACCTCACCGGCAGCTTCACCGCGAGCTGGACCAGCGTAGCCGCCGCGGAGCGATACGAGCTGGAGGAGCGACTTGGCAGCGGAGCCTGGACGCAGGTACACAATGCTGCCGCGACCAGCAAGGCGCTCAGCGGGAAAACAACGGGGAGCTGGGGCTACCGCGTCAGGGCGTGCAACGTAGCGGGGTGCTCTGCCTACACGGCCGCCAGCGCTGTGGAGGTGACGCGCCCACCCACGGCGGCGCCGACCATCACCGCACCTGCGTCCAGCACCACGGGTAGCTACGGAGTGAGCTGGACCGCGGTTGCAGCGGCGACCAGCTACGAGCTACAGGAACGCCACGGGAGCGGGGGATGGACGACAATCCAGGCGACCTCGGGCACGAGCAGGGCGATCAGCGGAAAGGTCGGTGGTCCTTGGATGTACCGAGTCCGAGCATGCAATGCCAGCGGCTGCGCCTCGTGGTCCATAGAGGTGTCCGTGTTGGTAGTTCCTGGCGCCCCTACCATCACGGGGGCGAGCAATCATATGTACTACTGGGGCCAGACTGCTCAGACAAGTTGCCAAGTTGCTTGGACCGGCGTGACCGCGGCAACCAGATTCGAGCTCGCCTCCCCAGCTGGCATGGGCATGTATAGCGGGCCTGACACGAGCTACCTCGGTAACGCCCCGCTGTGCTCAGTGCTGTACCAGGTCAGAGCGTGCAATGCAGCTGGATGCTCTGCATGGTCCCCGCCCGTTGAACCAAGCTTTACTGCTGACCCGCCGCCTCCTACGCCGGACCCAGGAGGCCCGCCAATGGATCCGCTTCGCGTCAAGCCCAGTCACGACCATCGCGAGCCCGGAGCGTAGGCAATGCGTATTCAATGGATAACGGCACTTGCGATGCTCTTGACCGCGGGGACTGTGCGGGCGCAGACGGTGATCAAGTTCGTCCATACCGACGCGCTCGGAAGCGTGGTGACGATGACGGATGCGGATGGCGCCGTTGTTGAGGGGCACCGGGAGTACGAGGCTTATGGGCAGCAGCTTACGCCCGCCGTGCAGGATGGGCCGGGCTACACGGGCCACGTCCAGGATGCGGCAACCGGGCTGGTGTACATGCAGCAGCGCTATTACGATCCGGGGATCGGGAGGTTCCTGAGCGTCGATCCGGTCACGGCGTACAGCAATCCGGTTGGAGCGTTCAATCGCTATTGGTACGCCAATAACAACCCGTACAAGTTCATTGATCCGGACGGGCGTGAAGTCTGGGGCGCCTACTCCAACGACAGCGGTTCACTTTTCATGGTGGACCTGGAGACGAAGTCGGCAGCGTTCGTGCGCGCTGAGTCGGGAGGAAAGCCGTTTGGAGATCCTGTTCCGGCAGGTGATTACTTGATCCTGTCGAGAGCGGGCCGAGACGGTTTCTACCGTCTGGAGCGTCGCGACTCAAATTTTGGCGACGATAGAACGCCGGAAGGACGAAGTTTGCTGCGTTTGCATGGACCTGGCAGGACGACCGGGTGCATATCGGTGTGTGAACCTGGTCCATTTAGAGGAATCGATGGAATGCTTAAGCGTACGTCGACCAGCTCCACGCAAGTTGATGACAAATCGTGGCGAGGAAGGATCACGGGCGCGAAGGAAACATTGGCAAACTTCGGAACCATGCGAGTTCTTCCGTCAGGAGTCTCTCTCAATATCAGTAAGTCAGGAGAAGTGTCGGCTCGGTGGACTGAAACCGGGTCGCGCATTGTGAAAAAGGAAACTCTGTGTACGATTAAGGACGGCAAATGCCAATGAAAGTCGCGAGGTCTAATAGCGGGTTGTTCGTTGCAGCAATCGTGCTTCTGGCTCTTGCGTTGATCTCACTGATAATGGTGGGCGAGCGTGCAATAGCAGCTTTGTGGCAGTGGTACAAGTTCTATGGGTACGAGACGCTTGGCATCATTACCCTAAGCAAGCAGACGGGGGTGTTTTTTGCAGTTTGCACGGTGGCGCTTGCGTTAGTCTGCCTCAGGGTGAAGAGGGCTGGGGATCTGTCGGATGCTCGCGCTGCGAAGTTGTCAAGAATGGCGCTCGCCTTTTTCTGCGTAAGCATCGTGCTCTACTGCGGCTTAGCGTTCAGCCCATTGAACGTATGGCGTCCCTAGCCCGTCAGATGGATTCTGGCTGCCGGATGTAACAAGGCCCGCGAAAGCGGGCCTTGTCGTGTCTGGGGTTGTCATCGCCGCTACTGATGCGCGGCGATGACCGAGTCCAGCACCTGACTGATGGCGCGCTGCTTGGCCTTGGGTAGCGCCTCGATCTGCTGCAGCTGCTGCGCGATCTTCGGCTGCGGTCCGCGCTTGCGGGTGGTGCGCGTGGCCGGCATGCCAATCAACTCTTCGACGGTGCGTAAGCTCCCCCACCTAACAGACATCTCATAACTAGAACTTTTCTGGCATCGTTTCCCAGCCAGGAGGTTCCATGCGCACATCGAAGTTCACCGAGACGCAGATCGTCTCGATCCTCAAGCGAGCCGATGCCGGGGTTCCGATCAAGGACATCTGCCGGCAGGCCGGCATCAGCACGGCGACGTACTACCAGTGGAAGAGCAAGTACGGCGGGCTGGAAGCGTCCGAGCTGCGGCGGGTGAAGGAGCTAGAAGCCGAGAACGCCAAGCTCAAGCGCATGTACGCGGAGCTGGCGCTGGACAACGCGGCGATGAAGGATCTGATCGCAAAAAAACTGTAGGGCCGGCCCAGAAGCGCGAGGCCGCGCGGTACCTGATGCAGGTGCACGCACGGCCCCTGCGCCGGTCCTGCGAGTGCGTCGGGTTGTCGCGCGCGGCCTGGTATGCGCCGCCGCTGGACTGGACCGTTCGCGATGCGGAGCTGATCGCGGCACTGGCGAAGCTGGTGGAAGATCGGCCCAGCCGCGGCTTCTGGAAGTGCTGCGCCCAACTCCGCAGGACGCGGCCAGACTGGAACCCCAAGCGGATCTACCGGGTGTACAAGGCGATGCGGTTGAACCTGCGGCGTGCAGCCAAGCGGCGCCTGCCCAAGCGCGAGCGGGTGGCGTTGTACGTACCGAAGCTGCCCGACACCGTCTGGTCAATGGACTTCATGAGCGATGCGCTCGCCTGCGGCCGGCGCTTCCGGACCTTCAACGTGGTGGACGACTTCAACCGCGAGGCGCTGCACATCGAGGTCGACACGTCGCTCAACTCCGGCCGGCTGGTGCGCGTGTTCGAACAACTCCAACGGGACCGCGGCCTGCCGCAGGTGTTGCGCTCGGACAACGGGCCCGAGTTCCTGGGCGAGACGTTCACCGCATGGGCGAAGGTCAACGGCGTGGCGATCCAGTACATCCAGCCCGGAAAGCCAAACCAGAACGCTTACATCGAACGCTTCAACCGCACCTTCCGCGAGGAAGTGCTGGACCAGCACCTGTTCGCCCGGCTCGAAGACGTTCGCGAGGCCGCGCACTGGTGGATGATCGACTACAACGAGACACGACCCCATGACTCGCTCGGTGGGCTGACGCCTGCCGAGTACCGCACCATCCACGCCGAAAGTTCTACTTTTGCAGTCCCTGCTTGACGGGGGAGATTACGAGCTCAACGAGGGCCTTCAGATCGCCTAGGTGCGGCGCACGGAGCTTCTGACGGAATCGTTCCTTGCGCCGGCGCTCAGCGTCCAGCTTGGCCTCGCTGCTGCGTCGGGCTGCGTCCTGCGTCGCGCGCTCGGCGAGTATCTGGGCGTTCCGGTCAGCGACCTGCTGCTCAACCTTCGCCTGGACCTGCTCAAACATGCGCTCCGCCGTCGGCGAGTGGATCCAGAATCGCGGAGCTTCGTGAAGCACAGCGCGCTCGAATGCCTCGTCAAGCACTACGTCGGGGTCTAGCTTGGAGAGGTCGATCTCGATCATGGCCAATCCGCGCTTACGTGCCAGGGCGGCTTTCCCGTCGCCGACGGCGTTGGAGACCTTGACCTCCACCAGAAGCGGCACTGTGGTGGACTGGTCATCTTCGAGCACCACGTCCGGGCGCATGCCGACCATCCACTCCTCCTCTCTGGCTCGGGCATATCCCCATGGACGGCTCGGGCGCTCCAGAGCTTCCTGGTGCAGCTGGTGTTAGAGGTCCCACACGTTGGCAATGCGCTTCCAGGTGGGCAGCTCGACCTGGCGCGCGATGAGTAGGACTTGCTTGGCCATCTTATGCACGGCTGTTTCATAGCAGTGCTCGTCGCCTCCGCCCCCGTAGTGAGCGAAGTGCCAGCGCTGGGTTTGGCCCTTCTTGGCCAGCAGATGTCCGCCGCAACCCGGGCATCGGCAGCCGCAGGCCAGCCCGCCGGCCACCTCCGACGGTCGGTACAGGACTCCGACACGCTCTCCGAAGGGCACCTTCAGTCCCACGGCATTGGCCTCACGCCTACTTTGCCCTGCCATTGGGTCCCTCTATCCCCTAGCCGATCCTAGGGGGAGCACGTCGCGCCTTGGGTCAGCCAGGTTAGTCGTCAGCCAGGCCATCGCCTCGTCCATGTCCAAGTTCAGGCTGGCGTAGGACACGCGCAGCAGATGAGGGGAGAGCAACCAATCCCACTTCTGTCGCGCCAGGTTTCCTGCGCTGGCCAGCATTTCATCGACAGGTGGCGGAGTCTCTGACGCTGCGTCAGCCAACGCGTCTTCAATCTCTTCAAAGATCTTGTCCGACTTGGCGATCTCGACTCCTAGCCGTCCGGCCGATGCCTGGAAGCCGCGAGACATCATCAGGCACGCGAGGGCCTCGTTTGCGCCGTCCCCAAGCCAGGTCAGCAGCAACGCATGGCTACCATGGTCCAGCACCAGTCGACGGCCGAGATCCGCCTGTTGGTAAGTCTGTCTCCCTTCTTCCACAAAGCGTTGCGCGGTCCCGTCCAGGAAGGGGATAGGCTCATTGTCGTCATAGATGTCGCGCATCCGCTTGCGAACCCGGGTGTGGACCCGTCCCGTGCCGCCACTGAATAGCGGAGGCGCCCCGCCTTTGGCCGGTGCGACATGGATGACCTTCTGCGACTCATCGATATCCTCGACGAGCCACGTTCGACCTCCGAACAGGATTCTCTGACCGGCGGTGAGCATCTGTTCAACCGGCAAGGTGCCTAACGTCTTCCCGCCTGCAACGATCCGGAACTCCTCTTCCGAAGTAAAAGCCGCATAGAACGAGTAGTGATTGACGAGCCTGTCGCCGACACGGCCGTGGAGCAGCAAGCCAGACCCGTCCTGGGTGATGATCTCCTCTTTGCCCAGATGGCGTAGAAGCTCTGCGAAATCCTCCTTCGATACGCCAGAGAACGGCGACTGGGGAGCGCAAAGAAGCTTGTAGGCCTGCGCGGCGTGGAGTCCTCCATACTGCGCCATGGCTGAAAGCAGCTGCTGGATCAGGGTCGACAGGTGCGCCCCGTGAATGATTGGGGGCTCGAACCAGTTCTCTAGCAGAAGCGAGATCACAGCCGCCGTCTGCACCGTATCCAGCCGCAGGCAGATCGCAAGGCTTGACTGCTTCTCCAACGCGTCCTCGATGACACAACCTCGAAGGATCGCGGCATCACCTTCCCGTCGGCCGGAGCGACCCAGCCGTTGGCGCAGGCTGGCGACGGAGGGAGGCGTGCCGATCTGGCACACACTTTTCACCGCACCGATGTCGATACCAAGCTCCAAAGTGCTGGTGCAGATCGCTGTCGCGGGGCGTTCCTTCTGCTTGAGGGCAGCTTCAGTTTCGTAACGGATCTCTTTCGATAGGTTCCCGTGATGGGGCCAGAACTCGTTGGGGACGCGTGCTGCCTCGCAGAGCGAGTTCAGCAGGTGCGTATAGCGTTCAACTTCGCGCCGACTGTTCGGAAACACCAGATTGTTCGTTCCGCGAAGCGCAGTGAACAGATGCTGCGCGATCTCCAATGGCGCTCGCTCACTCGGGCGCTCGCCTTTTGTTTCGATGACGGGGGTGGGTTCCTCGAAGCCTTTGACCAGGACTTTGAGGTCCGTTCCCCCAGAAGGCGCATCGACAATCTCGGCGTCCTTGCCGCTGCGAAGGAAGCTTGCCGCAAGCTGCATGTCTCCCAAGGTGGCAGACAGCCCGATCCGGGGAAGCTCGCGCCCCAGCACGATCTCGATCCGGTGCATCAGGGACTGCAGTTGCTTGCCCCTTTCCGTTCCGATGAAAGCATGGAGCTCATCCACGATCAGGTAGGTGGATCGCTCGAACAAGGCCGCGACCGCGGTGCCTCGATTACAAAACAGGGCCTCAAGGGATTCGGGGGTGATCAGCAACACGCCCCATGGGTCTGGCAAGAACCGTCTTTTGCTCGATGCGCCGATATCGCCATGCCACGGCCATACGGGCACATCCAGATTCTCGCACAAGCGTTCCAGGCGTCCGAACTGATCATTGATCAGTGCCTTCAGCGGGCTGATGTAGATGATCAGTCCGGGCTTCTCCTGCGCCAGCAAGTAGGTCAGCGCCGGCAGGAAGGCCGCCTCTGTCTTGCCCGAGGCGGTGCTCGCCGCAATGATGATGTCCCGATCGGCGGATAAGACTTTTGGGATTGCCAGTTCCTGGACCGCCCGCAGCGCGCCCCAGCCTTCGGACCACAGGTAATGCTGGATCCGGGGATCGAGTTGGAGAAAGGCGGAGGATGCGCTCACCGAGGGCTAGAGCTTGAACGAGGCGAGTTCATCATCGGGTTGAACCGCCAAGTCGTCATTGCCCCGTGTGTCTGCGGCAACATCGACTTGGCCTAGGAGATCTTTCCAGTCTGTCTCAGGGTTCTGCTCCAGCACAGCCAGCAAGTTGATGAAGGATGTGATCGTGGTGCGTGGCGTGCGGAAAAAGCTGTCGCCAATGCGGTTCGCACAGTGCTCCATGAAGCTGGTGATGGCAGGGTCTGGAAGCAGATAGCGCTCTGCGGTGCCACCGGCGTAGACATGCCTGATCTTGCCCAGGAGCAGGTAGAAGTCCTCCGCCGTCAAGGCCGACAGGCGCACGACAGGCCCGCTGAAATCGACTAGGCCATTGACAGCAAAGGTGTTTTGGGCCAAGCGGCTTTGCAGGGCAGAGTAGCTATAGACGCCGCGCCGGGTATCCATCAAGAACTCCGGAGTTCCGCCTAGCACGAACCCCAAGCCCACCGCTGTGCCTTGTAGGGAGTCGTTGAGCATTCGAAGCAATTGCTCATAGTTGGAGTTGCGGGCTTGCGAGTTGGCAAGCTTGTAGAGGTTGACCAACTCATCCAGGCAGACCAACAGGCCACCGAAGCCCGCAAGACGAACGAAGCGTGCCATGAGCTTGAGCTGGTCGTAAACGGAAGCGTCATCGACGATCGCCCGCACGCCAAGGGCCGCTCTGGCATCGGTGCGCGTGGAGAACTCACCGCGCAACCAACGGATTGCGTCGGATTTGAGTTGTTCCTGTCCTTCTTCCACACCCCGGCAATAGGCAGCGATGACATCGGCAAAGTCGTAGCCATTGACGAGTTCTGTCAGCTGGGCGAGCTTGGACCGGATGACGTCCTCGGTCGACTGGCCCGAGGCCTTTGCTTCTGACCTGGCCGTGGAGATGAACTTCTCGACCACCCCCGCAAGCGCACCACCATCGGGCTTTGTGCGCGTTGCCATGTTGCGCATGAGTTCGGCATACATGGACTTGGCCTGACCTCCGGACGCATGCAGCCGACGATCCGGATTGAGGTCGGCGCTCATCACGACGAGCTTGCGCTCCATCGCAACCGCGCGGATGAGGTTGAGGAAGAACGTCTTGCCTGCCCCATACTCTCCAATGACGAAACGAAACGATGACCCGCCATCGGCGATCCGATCGATGTCGCTCACCAAGGTTTCGACCTCACGGCCGCGGCCCACCTGGATCAAGTGCTGGCCGGCACGTGGCACTACGCCAGCACGCAGGGACTGGATGACTGCGTCGCGATCTCTTGGACGAATAGTTGTCATTGCTCGATTTTCTCGACTACTTCTGCATTGATGTCGATGGGATCCTCGCCCTCCGATAGCGGCAAGCCGTAAGCCTCAAATGATGCGTCGTTCACTTGCTCCAAGGCGCCATCGAGCATGAGCTCCAGGTCAGATGCGGCATCTTCGAGCTCCGCGCGAGACCATTGGGGACGTGAGAGCAACAACCGCACGAGCGCGGTATGCGCCTCGTCAAGCCCAAGCAACCCTTCTTCCTCGATGGGCTCGACAGCGACTGGCGGAGGAGGGGACACTTCTTCTTCGGTGAAGATTTCCGACAGTAGAGCGGAAACACGAGCTGTGTCCTTTTCAAGCGCAGCGATACGCTCTGCATCAAGATGAAAGCCCACCTTGGCGGTGCGTGAGGGTGCAGGGCTACCGGTTCCGACCGCATGGATGTCGCTGAACACTCGTTTCGGATCGACGCCCAAGGCCTTGTAGACCTTCTCAAGGAACTTGACCTCCTCGGGCGACACCACGCCATCGGATTGCGCCAAGGTCGCCATGAATGTGGCGACGGCTTCCTTGGCCTTGGTCTCCAGTGGATCGAGCTTCTTCTTCAGGCTCGCAAGGGTCATAGGTGCCGCAGTCAGCCATGCCAGGTGCGCATGCAAACGCTGCCGACTTCGCGGCGTGAGATGGTTCCAGTGCTCAATCTCTTGGCGGAGATGCTCTGCCTCGTGGTTATTGAACGACCCGTCGGCCTGGGCAACGGCGGATGCCAACTGAAGCGTGAGGGCAGCAGTCTGATATGCGCTCGTGTCGGCCGCGCCACTCTCACCCGCTGGTTGAGCGAACAGCACGACCGGATCGCTTGCATTCGGGGCACGAGCACCGGTGAGCACATCCGGTTCCATCCCGATGCCGGCTGCCTCAAGGGTGCGTGCCAATGCCCGTGTCCTGTCTCGATTGAAGGGCTGGCTGGACCCACCCAGCGCGTCGACGACCTCATCCAGACGACGCGTGAGCATTCCGGCCTGCATGCTGCTCTTCAGTGTTTCTAGCCGTGCCTGTCCCTCTGGTGGCCACAGTGTTGCGGGGAGTTGGAGCAATCCATCCAGCGAAGTCCGAGCCTCCGGATCCTTACCCACCAGTCGACTGAACGCCCCGAGTTCGTCCGTGCACTGATTGGCGATCTCCAACAATGTCCTGATCGGAGCGGTGAGGGCGGTGATATCTGGAAGGTCGCCAAAACTCAGGCTGATCTTTGCGCCTTGGAAGCCAGAAGAAGCCGCCTGATAGATGAACTTCAGCTTCGTGCGGTTCTTGGGAAGGACAAGGCCGGCCCCGAGGATCTCGTGATAGCGCTGGATGAACAGTCGCTCGAACTCCTCAGGACATCGCGTGGCCGCGGTGCGCAGATAGGTGCCTGGATTGAGCTTGACCCACGCCAGTGCCAGTTCGGCGGGGACAGGAGCGCGATCGACGGCGGCTTCGCCCAAGGCCACGCGCAGATAGGCAGGGAGCTCGTAGGCCTGTGGCAGTTCGGGGACGGGCTGCAGGTAGAGTTTCGAGGGCGAACCTTCCAGCTCGATCCAGCTCAATAGTTCGCCTGCGTATCGCCGAAATGAGCCCGAGCGTTCTCCATAGATGGAAAGTAGTCGGCGGAGCTCTGCGGCGATGGTCGGCCACTCGGCCTTGATCGATGGATCCTTGACCGTATCAAGGATGACGCGGCGTTCCAGGCCATAGAAGAAAAGGAAAACAAGTCCGATGTCGCATTCTGGGTGCGACCGTCCTTCTGCTAACCAGCCCAGGTACGCGCGACGTGCTGTGGCGGATATCTCCGCATAACTGGGCCAATAGTTGGTATGCCGCTCGCGAAAGTCGCCGTGGCGCGCGACGTTCAGCTGCCCACTGATCAAGCTAGGTTCGGCGCTGCCGTTGGCAGCCTTCAGTCGCGCGCCGACATAGAGCATTCCGCCAGGCAGGTCCAAGCCAGAGATTTTGACCGCTTGTCCGGCTGGCACCCAGCGTGCGTCTCCGAAGCCGTCGAAGGGCTTGGGGAGGGTAAAGTCGCGCTCGGAGACGGTTTGGGAGTCCAGCCGGGCGGTGTAGAACTCTGGATCGGGAACTCGGGCCGCGGCTTTTAAGCTAGGTGCCGCGCGCGATGGTGTGGCAGTGGATCTGGTGGGGTTGAGTTGCGGCTTACTGCGCACCTTCTGGGACTGGCTTCCCATGAGTTCGGCGAGTGTGGGTTCGTGCGTCGTGTCGACAGGAGTTGGCAAACCAGCTTGGGACTGCTTGGACTCTTGTCCGGCTTGCCACTTCAAGTAGCCGTAGATTGCGAGCGCGATGGCTGCAATGACACCCAGGCCAATCCATACTACGCGCGGAACAAGGGCGATGGTGAGGACAATGCCCCCGAGCACCCATAGCGCAGAACCGGATCCCTTCCTTGCCATCTCCGCCTCTCCAACCAAATCCCCGGAGTCCCCGCTCATGTGAGGGGTTGCCCCGACCCGAGCATACTGCACATGCAAAACGCGGGCCAACGTCGGCCTCAGATGCCGATCAAGTCCGGTTAGGGATGTTTATCGGGGGTAGGGGAATCCGGATTCGAATGGAATCGCAGGGCGCGCTCATAGCGACCCTGGGACGCGCCGCTAGACGGGCGACCGGTCAGCCGATCACCGACAGGGGCCATGCCCGTTAGAGGACCCCAAATTCCCAGAAATCCTAACCAGTGAAGACCGCCTGGGCGTCTACCGTCTCCGCTTACACCCACTCTGCCGGAGACCGAAATGAGCAAGTCCAAGCCTAGACCGTTCACCCAGAAGGACGCGTCGCGTATCCAGTCGTTCGTCGACCGCCAGCCCGCGCCGACCCCACGCCAGACGCTGTTCAAGGCGGACGTGATGAGACGGGTGGCCAAACGCGAGAAGAAGTGAGCCGCGTGATCGGCACGCCCTAGGCGTATGGCGCGAAGTGCATCCAAAACGGCTCGGCCGCTGCGACCTTGTTACGGCCGGGCGACTCCTGCGCATCCCACCACGCGCGATAGCGCTGGCCGGCGCGTGACAAAGAGGAAGGGCCCGTAGTCTCGATCAACTCGAAGAGGAGGGCGGCGAGGTATAGCTTGCGGAAGTGGCCCTCTACCTCAACGCCGGTAGTGCGCTTCACTTCTTTGGCCATCGCAACGACGTCGGATAGAAGAAGGCGCTTAGTTGTCCCCGCACTCCACCGCACGATGAACGACTGAGTTCCTGCCGCCTGGGGGCCGCCAAGCAGCACATCTTCCATCTCGCGCACGGAGGCAGGCCGCTGGGGAAAGGCATGGCCGCCTGCGACGCGTGCAATGGAATAGAAGATGTCGAGCAGACGGCGACGCACTGTACGTTTTGACGAGGCGCCCGACATACTGATTAGTGGACAGAAGAGACTAGTGATCTCGTTCGAATGGACCATGAGGCGCACGGTCATGTCGACATCAAGCCGAGCAAATAGGAGGAGGGTCGCATCGAGAGCCGGATCTAGGTCCGTGCTGAGCGGGATAGCGTCGCTCGCTATGGCATCCGCGCGCTCTGCAGCGGACACGAGGCGTCTAGCAATTGACCTGCCCCCGCTGAGCCGTACCACGTGAAGCTGTAAAGTCCGTCAACCCGAGAGGACGGACATGCGCAAGAGTCGCTTCACAACCGAGCAGATCATCGGATTCATCAAGCAGGCCGAGGCCGGCATGGCGGTGTCGGAACTGGGTCGCCAGCACGGCTTCAGTCCCGCCAGCTTCTACGCCTGGCGGGCCAAGTACGGCGGCATGGAGGCCGAGGACGCCAAGCGCCTGAAGGAGCTCGAGGCCGAGAACAGCCGGCTCAAGCGGTTGCTGGCCGACGCCCATCTGGATATCGAGGCGCTGAAGATCGGCTTCGGGGTAAAACGCTAGCCCCGCAACGCAAGCGCGAGGCAGTCCTGCGCATGCTCGACCAGACCGTGTTGAGCGAGCGCCGGGCCTGCCGCCTTGCGGGGCTGTCCCGCGATGCCTTCCGCCACCCGCCCGAGCCAACGCCTGCCACGCAGGCGCTGTCGGCGCGGATCATCGAACTGGCCCGGGTCCGGCGCAGGTTCGGCTATCGCCGCCTGCACGACCTGCTTCGTCCGGAGTTCCCCGACGTGAACCACAAGAAGATCTACCGGCTCTACAGCGAGGCCAGCCTCGCCGTGCGCCGGCGCAAGAAGGTCAAGCGGCCACCGCTTGAACGGCAGCCGCTGGCGATCGCCACGGCACCCAACCAGGTCTGGAGCATGGACTTCGTCAGCGACGCCCTGGCCAACGCCCGGCGGCTCAAGTCTCTGACCGTGGCCGATGACTTCACCCACGAGTGTGTGGACATCACGGTGGACCACGGCATGGGCGGCGCCTATGTGATCCGCGTGCTCGACCAAGCCGCCTGCTTCCGCGGTTACCCACGGGCCGTGCGCACCGACAACGGACCCGAGTTCACCAGCCGGGCCTTCATCGCCTGGACGCAACGACACGGCATCGAGCATCTGCTGATCGAGCCGGGTAAACCCATGCAGAACGGCTACATCGAGAGCTTCAACGGCAAGTTCCGGGACGAGTGTCTCAACGAGTACTGGTTCACCTCGCTGGCCCAAGCCCGCCAGGTCATCGCCGACTGGCGACGCGACTACAACGAAGTCCGCCCACACAGCAGTTGCGGTCGTATCCCACCGGCCCAGTTCGCTGCCAACCACCGAGCACAACAAGCCAACAACGCAGTAACCTTCAACCCTGGGCTTTATCAGTAATCACTGGTACGGCCAGTGGGGGCAGGTCACCCTCATCAAACGCTTGCAGGTGCGGTTTCAGCAGGTGCCGTTGGAGGCAGAGGGATGACGCCTGAAGATCTTGATCAACGGGTTCGGCAAATCGACGGATACATTCGGGTACTCACACAGGAATGCCACATCCTGGATCAGCGCCGGCACATCCTCGCGCCTCTCATCCAAGACGCCGAGATCCAGGCGGGGCTGAAGGCCAAGCTGGACAAGACTCCGGGTGCCAACGCCTGGAACCACCTGGCCCCGCTGTTGGGGCAAGACCTAGTGCGCGACCAGTCCCGGCTTTTCCTAGACAAAGATTCCAGGTCCGGTAGCCTGACGAACCTCTGGCGAAGATTCCGTGCGGATCCAGCGATCAAAGAATGCTACCGGGACCGCTACGGAACAATGTTCGATCACTTTCACAAGGACCCGATCAGCGATCTGCCCCCGAAAAGCTCCGCCGTTATCCAGGAACGCTTCAGGGAGCAAGACAGGGCCATAAACTACGCGCAATTCGACGCCCGTCTAGCGAAAGTAGAGGCAGACATGGCGGCAATGAAGGCGCAGCCGGCGGCCGACAAGATCAAGACGATGCGTGACGAGCACCACGCTCACCTTGAAATTAGCAAGTTGGACGATGAGCCAGCTGCTTTCGACATCAACACGCTTGGCCTCACGTTCAACGAAGTGCTGGCCTTGGGCGATCGATGTCAGGCCATCGTGGCCGAGCTAGGCTTGCTGCTGACGGGAACGAGTTGGGATCCGAAGCAGTTTGCGTCGCTTCATGAAAAGCAAGGCAAGGCGATGTGGCGCACGTTGGCCGGTTTCTAAACTCTTTCCAAGTTCCCTTCCCGACGGGTGATCCGAACGCCCAGTGTCCGTTTCTGGTCGAGAGCCGAGGTTGGCGGACAGGGGCTTAGGAAGATCTATCGCGAGTAGGGGCAGCTTTCGAGCAGAAACCGATATCCAGCTGGTGTGGGCCTGCGAGCGCCGCCCCGAGTACATGATTGGACTATATGATTGGCGCACGGAGCAGTTGGTTCGTGCTTTCCCGGCCAAAGCTTAGTGCACGGTACTGGTATAAAGGGTAGCGTGGTAGCCAGTGGTCCGACAGGGCCGGGCCAGCTGGCGTGGACGGGATCCGGCCAAGAGACTGCTGAGCAACGGAGCAGCAACGATGGGTGCGGTGCACGACGAGTATTCTCGATACATGCAATGGCTGGTGGCCACGGAAGAGCCTGCTGACACCAAGCGGATTGCGCGGATCGTCCAGGACAACCTGGATGCTCTGATCCCTACGGTAAGCAACGGGGGACAGCGGGCGACTGCGCTGGCGCCCTTGCTGCGCCGGAGCTTGGACAACACGTCCGACGTGATCGAGCCTGCCCAGGTGGATGCGGCTTCCGCCCAGCTTCCCTGGACGCGGTTGAAGAAGCTGGCGATCGGGCCATTCCGTGGGTTCCGGCGCGAGGAAGAATTCGACCTATCGCACAACATCGTGCTGTTTCAGGGGCCCAATGGCAGCGGCAAGAGCAGCCTGTGCGAAGCCCTGGAGTTTGCACTGCTGGGCTACGTCGAAGAGGCTTCGGCGAAGCGCGTCGATGATCTCGGGCAGTATTTCAACAACATCCACGAAGGCAGGTATGTCGCGCCGCAGCTACTTGCAGCCGGTGGCGTCAATGGTATCCCCGTTGCACCCAATGCCGAATTGCTGCGCTTTGCCATTGTGGAGAAGAACCGCATCGAGAGCTTCTCGCGGCTGGCCGCACGCACCCCGGCGCATGCCGGTGCCCTAATTGCCACGTTGTTTGGCCTGGAAGGCTTCAACAACTTCGTCGGCAACTTTACCGTAAGCCTGGACAATCAGCTGCGGCTGGACACGCCCAAGAAAGACGCCCTGGCGCTCAAGCAAGCGGCGCTGGTGGCCGCACGGAAAAAAGTCGATGGCAATGCTGAAACACAGTCGGCCTTCGATACTGAGCAGACCCAGCTTGCCAATGGGTTTGAGGAGGGTCTGACCTATGAGCTGCTGCTGCGCCGCCTTGGCATGGACGGGCAGGAAGGGCGGTTGCAAGAGGTCAATGCCGCCCTGCAAGAGCAGATCCCCGCGCAATCGGGACTGACGGTTTCTTCGTTTTCGGCCCTGCGCAGGAGCATTCGGAAGAAGCTTGCCGATGTGGCCAGGACGCAGGCGGACCTGGACGCCCGGGCCGGCGAGGTCTCGTTCCTCGCACTGTATCGAGCGGTGGTGCCGCTAGCGGAAGAAAGCCCCGATAAATGCCCAGCCTGCGACACCCCATTGGCCAACGTGGTGCGGGATCCATTCGTTCGCGCGCGTGATGGACTTGAACTCCTGGCAGACCTTGCCGCGCTAGAGACATCGAAGACGCGCCTTGCCCAGGAATGCGGGCAGCTGTCCTCGCAGTTGCATGGGAAGGTGGCGGCAGCACATGCCTATGCGCCCCTGGGTGGTGGGGAACTTGAGCCATTGGTGCAGTGGGTGGCGGAAGACCAACCCATCGAGGCTTGGTCAGAGGGCTTGCTGACCAAGGCCACCTGGAAAGCGCTGCTGGCGAAAGTGCGCGCACTTGAGGAAGGCGACGCGGACATTCGTGCAAGGCAGGCGCGGCGTGCGCCACTCAGGGAAGAACAGCAGGCGCTGGAAGCGATCAAGGAACAGGTAGATGCGCTTCGACTTCGCCGTTCGATGCATGACCAGCAGGTCGTGGCAGAGCAAGCCAAGATCGACGGCTTCGATGAAGCCAATGCGGTGCTGATTGCAGAAGCGGCCGCAGAAGCGGCTACCGTGGCCTTCGAGAAGCGGATCCGGGACGGATACGCACCTTTCCTCGACAGTCTAAAACGGTATCGCGACGGACTGCCTGAGGGCCTGTTGGCAGACTTGAACGAGACGGCCCAGGATCTCTACAACCTGTTCAATGTGGACGACCACGACCATGACAAGCTGGCCAAGCTCGATCTTCCGCTTCGTGGGGGTGAGCGGATCCAGGTTGCCTTCGTTGGAAGCCAAGACGAACTGCACGATGCGCTGCGCGTATTGAGCGAGGGGCATCTACGATGCTTGGGGCTGGCTATCCTGCTGGCCAAGAACATCAAACTTGGCTTGCCGTTGCTTGTGTTTGACGATGCCGTCAATGCCATCGACCATGACCACCGAAAGGGGATACGCGACACGTTGTTTGGCGATGCCAGACTCAACGGCAAGCAGATCGTGATTACCTGCCATAGCCCGGAGTTCATCACCCAAGTGCAAAACGGCCTGGGGCAGGGAGCTTCGAAGCTCTACATCCTCAAGCATCATTGTGGCGACCATCAGCCCATCGTAAAGAACGGCAGCGATCGTCACTACCTGCGCCGCGCCCAGGAGAGGCTAGACGAGGCTGATCAGCGCCAAGCACTGGCGTCCTGCCGGCAGGCACTGGAGAACCTGACGACCCGGGTCTGGAAGGCGCTGGGCAATACCGACGACTCATTAGGACGGGTATCGCTGGTTTTGCGTAGGCCTGATGGTGATCCCGAGCTGCGCAACTTGGTGGAGGTCTTGTCCAAAGCCGTCAACACCGGGGTCGATCAAGGGCGGTTGGCGACAGCGGCCTGGACGCAACGTAAGGAGGCGTTCGAGGAGCTACTGGCAGTGCCTGAGGCCGCGCTTGCGTGGAAGTATCTGAACAAAGGCACGCATGACGGAGATGGGGAAGATTTCGAAGTTGGCATCGTCCAGCAAATCTTGGCGGCGCTGACGAAGATGAGCGCTTCCTTTGTCAACTAGCGGCAGGTCTTTACCTCCTGTCTCCCAGCTGCGGAGACGTGGCTAGTCCTCTAAGAGCCGAGCGGCAGGACTATCTGAGACGCCACCCGCTTGGAAGTACCCGATCACGCTCGACACCGCCCGGTGTTCGGTCAGTTGCATGATCGCCGGCAGCGATACCCCCTGCCGACTGGCCTCGGTCACGAACCCAGAACGTAGACTGTGCCCCCCAAAGTCCCCCTCCAGCCCCGCCAGGCGCGCCCGACGCTGCACGATCTCGCCGACAGCGGCCGGGGAGAGGGCAGGGCCGACACGTGTCTTCCACAGCCGGCGAAAGATCGCCCCTTCGGTGATGCCGGCGGCGTCCAGCCAGTCCTCCAGCGCCAGGGCCGCACGATCCAGCACCGGCTTGTCCGGCGTGGAGGAGGCGGTGACGCCGGCCTGTTGGGTCTTGCTGTGCTCGAGTCGGTAGATGTAGCCCTGGTCACCAATCCGGCGCAGATCGCGCATGTCGGCTGCGGCCACCTCGCTACGCCGGCGCCCACCGCTGGCAAAGGCGAAGGAGAGTAGGGCGCGGTCGCGTAGGCCTTCCAAGCTGTCGTCGCAGGTGTCCAGCATGGCCTCGAGCTCGGGCAAGGTGATGGCGGTCTTCTTGCGCGGCCGCACGCCGCGCTTGACCGCGGCGCGGGCGGCGCGACTGAGCACGGTGCGGACCGCCGGCTGCTCGCAGGGATTCGGGACCTGCTTGAGGCGGTGCGCGGTCGAAAGCACCGCCACCCGGTGGCGTACCGTGGCCAAGGTCCACGGTCCGGGTTTGGCCTTGAGGCCGGCGGCCACCAACGCCAAGTCGACGTCCGCCGGCAGCTCCCAAACCAGGTCACCGTCGGCGGATCGGCGCTGGACGTGGTCGACCACGAACTGGAGCACGGCCGCCTCGGGTACCGGCAGCGTCAGCTCGCTGCCGTAGCGCGCCGCGAACCAGCCGGCCCAGTAACGCAGCGCGGTGGCGTAGCTGCGGGTCGTGTTCTCAGCCGCCGCTTCGGCGAGCAGTTCGCGCACGGCGTCCGCCGCCTCTTGTGCCAGCTGGGCGGGGAGGGCGAGGCCGGAGGAGGGTTGCGCGAGCACCGGAATCGACGGATTATTATTCATAGTATGTAGTGAACACTACGGGCATGACGTTGTACAAACGATAATCATCACTTATCACCAGTACGTCAACGGGCGGGTAGGGCGCCCGCGTCGGAGAGGATGAAATGGCTCGCGGTATCACTGAAAAAGAGGTGCACTCTGCGGCCGACGCGCTGGTCTGTGCCGGCGAACGCCCCACGGTAGAGCGGATCCGCGCGCACCTGGGCACTGGCTCGCCCAACACGGTGATCCGCTGGCTGGATACTTGGTGGGCGGCGCTCGGCACCAGGCTACGGGGCAGGGACATCCAGATCGACCTGCCTCAAGCCCCTGGGCCGGTCGCCGAGCTTGCAGGCCAGTTCTGGGCCTACGCCTTGGAGCACGCCCGAGCGTTGGCCGAAGATGCGCTGGCCCAAGAGCAGGTGGCGCTGCAGACCGATCGAGTGAAGTTGGATGAGGCGCGCGAGGAGTTGCATCGGGAAGCTGCACGCACGCAGGAGCAAGTTACCGCCGCTCTCCAAGCGCGCGATCTGGCGGTCGCCCGAAGTGAAGAGTTAGAACGACTTGTGCGGCGTCTGGAGGAGCATCTCGAGGAATCAAAAGCTCTCCTCGCTGCAGCTGACGGCCGCGCCAAGGCTGCAGAAGAGCGCCATCGAGTGCTGGAACAGCGGCACCAGGACCTGCAGGAACGCAGCGAAACAGAGCGTAGGAACGCCGCATCGCATGTCCGGGCGACCGAGGACCGCGCCAGCGTCGAGGTTGACCGGGCCAGACAAGAAGCCCGGGATCTAAAGCGGCAGCTGGCGACGGTTCTCAAGGAGCACGGTGCCGAGAAGGCTCAATTGCACAGCCATATCGACGAGGCGAGGCAGAAGGCGAATGACGCTCTACAGGAGGCCGCGGCGCAGCGGGCCCGAGCCGAGGCCCTGCACAATCAGCTCGCAAGCCTTCAGGATCTACCTGCCGCGCTCGAGACGGTGCTTCAGCAGGCTGCGCGGAGACAGAAATCAGGCGGGGACTTGAAGCCTGGCGCGTCGGGGCGCCGAAAAGCAGGTTCAATGGGCAAGAAGCGATCCGGCGGAAGCCCCTCGACCGCTATGGACTGATTCCGCCAGTGGTTGACTAGGGGTCTTGGGTCAGAGACACAGAGGCGAGCTGGCACAACTCACTTCAGGCCACGGCTAGCGGGGCTCGAGGGCTCCCAGCCTGTTCAGATCCATGCACCACGCTGGAATCGGAGAACCACAATCGTAGTTCGCTGGTCACGGTGTACACCGAGGACTGGGGAAATCCCAGAGGTGGACATGCATGTGTGCGGTAGAAGTCTTTGTGTACACCCGAAAGTGGGTGGGATGTACACAGACAGTGCAACCGCGGTACATCAAAGACTGCGGTGCCCACGACGCTGCTGAGGACGAACAGGGTGCATGGGAGGGATGGCGAGCGCTGGTATTGGTAGATCCTTGATTTCGCATAATGCATATTATGTAACGAAGGCGCCCGGTGGCGGGGGGCCTGAGTGCCTCGGGCCTGCGCCGGGATTGCGGCTGCTGGCGTCGAGGCAGTCATCCGGGGTGCTGCTCCGGCCAAGCAGGCCTGCGCTCAGGTCGGCCTTCTGAAGTACATGCCGTGGTAGGCGTC
>Ga0233369_1000095_pt1 | contig 45367 bp, 49 predicted proteins | sample ElkDunMinimDraft_26_FD_191537 | JGI IMG/M metagenome (GOLD analysis project Ga0233369, IMG submission 191537) | Fecal eukaryotic communites from dung pellets of Tule Elk in California, USA - Elk Dung D16 | ecosystem: Host-associated > Mammals > Digestive system > Large intestine > Fecal | place... | reverse complement strand
CGGACATCCTCGAGAACGAGGAAGAGCACGTGGACTGGCTGGAAACCCAGCTCGACCTGGTCGAGCGGATCGGCGAACAGAACTACCTGCAGAGCAAGATCGAGGACTGAGCGCGGCGACCGGCCGCGCTCATGCCCGCTGGGTCGTGCGCCGCGCCAGCAGCTGCTGGCGCGCGCGCGCGAACTCGTTGGCGATCAGCGCCACCGCCACCGCGGGACGTTCCAGCGTGCGTTCGCGGGCGGCCAGTTCCACCCGCCTGGCCGCGGTCGAGAGCGACATCGCGCCAAGGTTGGCGCTGGAGGACTTGAGCGAGTGCGCCGCCTCGCGCAGGGCCTCGTAGTCCGGGCCCGTGGCGGCATCCTCCAGCGAGCGCACCAGCCGCGGCGTGTCTTCCAGGAAGACGTCGACCAAGCGCTCCACTTCCTCGCCCAGCATCGTCTCCAGGTCCTCCAGGATCGAGGGGTCGAGCACGGGCGGCAGCACCCGCGCGGGCGCCGACTGGGCGGCGGCTGAAGACTGCGCCGGCATCGCCGGCGCGTCCGTTTCCGCGGCCGGGGCAGGAGCTACCGTCGGAGTTGGAGTCGGCGCAGGCGCCGGAACCGGAGTCGGAGTCGCAGTCGTATCCGCAGCCGGAACGGGCGCCGAAACCGCGGCCGGCGCCGCGGCCGGAGCCGGAACGGGAGCCTGAACGGCCGCCGGAACCGAAACCGGAGCCGCATCCGCAGCCGGAGCCGCAGCCGCAGCCGCAGCCGCAGCCGCAGCCGCCGCGATTTCCGGATCCCTGGCCGCAGCCGGGGCGGCGGGCGGGAGCGGCTCCACCGCAGGCGATACGGCAGACGGGGCGGCCTCGATGGCCGGGGCGAGCATGCCCTCGGCCGCGTCGGACGGGGCCGGCTGCCGGCCCGCAGGGACCGCAGGCCGGTCCGACTCCACCGCCGCGACGGCGAGCGTCTGCGCGACCACGTCCGTGGCCTGCCAGCGGCCCGGCGCAGGCGTGGCCGCCAGCGTGGCGGTGTCCAGGCCGGCCACGCCCCAGGTCCCGGGTCCGGTCTCGGACTCGGTTTCGGTCGTCGGCAGGCCGAGCAGCTGCGCGTCGAGCGTGGTCGCGAGCGGCGCGCCGGCCTCCTCCTGCTCCGTCAGCCCGGCGAACTCCAGGGGAACCGCGACCTGGTCCGGATCCCACCAGCGATGCAGGCAGCGCTCGAGCTCGCTGCGGGTCACCGGCTTGGCCAGGTAGTCGTCCATGCCGGCGTCCAGGCACTTCTGGCGGTCGCCGGCCATGGCATTGGCGGTCATCGCGATGATCGGCAGGTGGCGGCCATCGCCACTGGCCTGCTCGTCCTCGCGCCAGCGGCGGGTGGCGGTATAGCCGTCCATCACCGGCATCTGGCAGTCCATCAGCACGATGTCGTAGCGCGAGGCCGACATGCGCAGCAGGGCCGCTTCGCCATTGCTGGCGGTGTCGCAGGTGATGCCCAGCACGCCCAGCAGGCGCTGACCGACCATCAGGTTGACCGGGTTGTCCTCGACCAGCAGCACGCGCGGCTTGCGCAGGGCCAGCCGGTCCTGCGCCGGTACGGGCGCGGGTTCGGTGGCGGCCACTGGCGCGGCGGCGGCCGGCGCCGCGCTGTCCGCGGCGGCCTCGAACAGGGCCGCGCGCAGGTTCGCGTCGGGGCCCTGGCGGCTGAGCAGGGCGACGCTGCGCTGCAGTTCGTCGGGCACCGGGTCGTCGCCGTACAGGCAGACCAGGCGCAGCTCCCCGTACACGCTCTGCCGGCCGAGGTTGCGATGCAGCGCCAGCGCGGTGGTGCGCATGCCGGCCAGGTCGGCCAGGACGATGGAATAGGCCCATGGCGCGCCCTGGCTGGCGGCGTTGCGCAACCGGTCCAGCGCCTCCTGCGTGGTCTCGACCGAGGTCACGCGCAGGCCCCAGTTGGGCAGCAGCATGCTCAGGCGCAGGCGCAGGCGCGGATCGGCGCTGAGCAGCAGCAGGCGGCCGCCCTGCGGATGGGTCTCTTCGGCTTGCATGTCGCCCTGCACCTTGAGCATCGGGATCTCGAACCAGAACGTGGCGCCCAGCCCCGGTTCGGACTCCACGCCGATGCGACCGCCCATCAGGTCGACGATGCGCTTGGAGATGGCCAGGCCCAGGCCGGTGCCGCCGTACAGGCGCGTGGTCGAGGCGTCGGCCTGGCTGAAGGCCTGGAACAGCCGCCCCTGCGCGGGCTGGGAAATCCCCACGCCCGTGTCGCGGACCTCGAAGCGCAGCTGGTGCTGGGTGGCGGTCTCGCCGAGCCGGCGCAGCGACAACGTCACCGAGCCGCGGTCGGTGAACTTGACCGCGTTGCTGATCAGGTTGCCCAGGACCTGGCGCAGCCGCACCGGGTCGCCGCGCACGGGCAGGCGCACGCCCGCGTCGATCTGCAGGTGCATGCGCAGGCCCTTGCTCTGCGCCGGCCGCTCCATCAGCTGCAGCACGCCCTCGACCACCTCGCGCAGGTTGAACGCGGTGCTCTCCAGTTCGAGCTTGTCGGCCTCGAGCTTGGAGTAGTCGAGGATGTCGTCGACGATGCGCAGCATCTGCTGCGAGGACAGATAGGCGGTGCGCACCAGTTCGGCATGGTCCGGCGCCAGGTGCGCGTGCATCAGCAGGTCCAGCATCGGCACGATGCCGTTGAGCGGGGTGCGGATCTCGTGGCTCATCGTGGCCAGGAACTCGCCCTTGGCCATCACCGCCGATTCGGCCGCCTGCTTGGCCAGTCGCAGGTCGTGCTCGAGCTGGGCGTGGCGCTCGAGTTCGCGGTGCAGATCCGCCAGCACCGCCTCGTCGCGTTCGGCGCGCTCCTTGGCCTCGCGCAGCTCGATGTCGCGCGTGCGCAGGTTGTAGAACACCGCGATCGAGGCTGACACCGCCAGCAGCGCCAGCACCAGCGCGAAGCCCTGCCACGGGCCCTCCATGCCCAGCACGTGCAGCACCAGGCTCAACGCCGCGCCGCCGGCGGCGCCCAGGGTGAACCATCGCAGCATGACGGTGGACGGGCGGACGTTGCTGATCAGCGCCATACCCTGCTTCCCTTCAGAGCACCGAGGTGTGGAAATCGAACTGCAGGTCGCCCGCCGGGCGCTGCACGAGGTTGCCCTGGATGAAGTCGACGCCGGTCATCCAGAGCGTCGCGGCGGACTGGGCGTCCTCGACCTGCTGGCCGATCACCTGCAGTCCGCGGCGATGCGCGTAGTCGATCGCGCTGCGCATCTCGTCGCGTACCGCGGTGTCGTCGAGGTCGCGCGAATAGCGCGCGTCCAGACGGACATAACCCAGCGGCAGCTGGCCGAGCAGGGCGTTGGATTCCGGGCCGTGCGTGTACTGGCTCAGGCACAGCTGCACGCCCGCCGAGACCATCGCGCTGCAGAACTCCTGCAGCGACAGCGCATGCACCAGGGCGTCCTCCTGGCGCACGTCGATCACCAGCGATGCGCCGTCCACGCCGGCCTCGGCCAGCGACTGCAGCAGCCATTGGGCATGGCCCTGGTGCGAGAGCGTGACCGGCGACTGCGTCACGAACAGGCGCAGGTCGCGCCGTTCCTCGCGCTGCCGCCGCAGCGCGCCGATCGCGATCTCGACCATGCGCCTGTCCACCTGCAGGGTGGCGCCGATGCGGGCCGCCGCCTGCAGCGCCCGTCCGGCCGGGACCAGCTGCTCGCCGGGCCCGCGCAGCCGCAGCAGGACCTGGTACTGGGCGTCGTCGCCGCCGGCCACCGCCACGATCGGCTGGAACGCCGCCAGCAGGCTGCCGGCGGCCAGCGCCTCGCGCAGCGACTGCTCGACCGCGGCCATGTCGCGGTCCTGGGCCGACACCGGACGCGCCCACGCGGCCACGCCGTGGGCATGGCTGCGGGCGGCGCGCAACGCCTCCTCGGCCGCGGACAGGGCCGCGCCGGCATCGTCGAAGCGCAGCGCCAGGTCCGCGTAGCCGACGACCGCGCGCAGCCGCACGCGCTCGTCGCCGGCATGGAAGGCATGCTCGCCCAGCCCGTCGCGCAGCTGGCGCGCGAACGGCGGCAGCGCGGCGCCCTCCAGCCCGGTGGCGAGGACCAGGAAGGTGTTGTCGTTGAGGCGCGCGGCGGCATGGCCGTCGCAGATCTCCCCGAGCCGGCGCCCGGCGTCGGTGAGCAGCGCTTCCAGGGCGGCGTAGCCGAACCGGTCGCGCAGCGCGGCGGTGCCCGCGACCTCGACGAACAGGGCAGCGCCGGCCTGCGCGCCAGGCACCTGCGCGGCCAGCAACTGCAGCATCTGCGGCCGCGTATGCAGGCCGGTCGCCGGGTGGCGGACGCCACCACCGGCCGACCGCGCCACGCGCGCGCGCTGGATCCGGCTCTGCACCGCCGAGACCAGATGGCGCGGCCGCACCGGTTTGCGCAGGAAATCGTCCGCGCCCACGTCCAGCACCTCGAAGCGCCGTTCGGGATCCTCGTCGCCGGTGAGGAACACCACCGGCGTCAGCGCGAAATCGGGATGGCTGCGGATCAGCGTGGTCAGTTCGACGCCGTCCAGCCCGGGCATGTGCAGGTCCATCAGCACCAGGTCCGGGCGCAGCTGCTGCATGGCCTCCATCACCTGGCTGGTCACCGACACCACCTGGGCCTGCATGCCGGCGCCGTTGAGCACGCTCTCGGCGAACAGCGCCTGGCTCGGATCGTCCTCGACCACCAGCACGCGCCAGGCGGCGACTTCGCGCCCCGGCTCGGACGGCGCCTGTGCCGGGGCGGGCGCGGGCGTCACCGGCTCGGCGGCCGGCTCGTGCAGGCGCACCGGCACCGGAGGCGAGGCATCGGCGCACCAGCGGCGCCAGAAACCGGCGGGTGGTACTTCGGCGCGTTGGCGATTGTTGGCGTCAGACACCGCGGGAACCTTGCCGGAAAGCACTGGCAGGGGCAACGGCGTGCGCCGCCGCCACGCGCGGGCGTGGCGGTGATGGCGAAAGCAGCGACGGGCCGGCCTGCGCCGTCACGTGGTCCATCCCCTGTCCCCCTGTTTGCCGGCGTTATCGCGACTGCACGGCGGGCGCCACTATCGCATGCCGCCCAGGCGCGATCACCCGGGCGCCGGTTCCCCGGCGCCTGCGGCGCGCCAAACCGTGACCGCAGGCTCAGCCGGGACGGGGGCGCGGGGCGCGGCGGAACAGCCAGCGCCAGACCCACCACAGCAGCAGCGACAGGCCCAGCCCGAGCCCGACCACCACCGCCAGCACCGCCCAGGGGTGGGCCCAGGCCAGCGACAGCGCGCCCACCACCACCACGTCCTCGGCGGCCGAGGCGGTCCAGTTGCTGACCGGCTCGGGCGAGGTGTTGAGCAGGGCCCGCGAGCCGGCCTTGACCACGTGGCTGGCCAGGGCCACGCCGGCCCCGGTCGCCAGCATGCCCGGGCCCAGCTGGCCGTCGGGCGAGAGCGCGGCCGCGGCGAGGAAGGCCCCGGCCGGCACCCGTGCCAGCGTCTGCAGCAGGTCCCAGGCCGAGTCGACGCCCGGAATCTTGTCGGCCAGGAATTCGGTGACCGCCAGCACGCCGGACACGCCCAGCACCCAGGGCGAACTCGTGGCCTGCAGCGCCGGCGGCAGGTCGATCCAGCCCAGTGCGCCGGCCACGCCCACGCCGAACACGGTGAGGTAGGCGCGGATCCCGGCCAGCCAGGCCAGCAGCACGCCGATCGCGAACAGATGGGCTTCGGTCATCATGGCTCCTCGCGGCCGGCCGGCGCGCGCCTGGAGGTGCGCGGGGTGCGGCCTGCAGGCCGGAGTATAGGCGCGCCGCCTTGACGCGGCCGGGGCCGCGTCGCTATACCGGGTGCGATGAGCGATACCCCGCCACCCCGGCCGGACGGGTCGAGCCCGCCCGCCGCCGCGCCCCACCACGAGATCACGCCCGCCTCCTATGCGGTGCTGGGGGTGTTCGTGGCCGCGCTGCTGTTCGGCCTGTGGGGCGTGTGGCAGGTGGTGGGCGACCGGGCGCCGGGCGCCGGCGCCGGACAGGCCCGGATCGAGGCGCTGGAGCAGCGGGTCGCCACGCTGACCCGTTCCGACCAGATCAGCCGCGAGGCCAACCGCGACCTGCAGGGCACGCTGGCCGAGCGCGACGAGGAGATCGCGGCCCTGCGTGCCGACGTCGCCTTCTACGAGCGCTTCGTCGGATCCACCGCCCAGCGGCGCGGCCTCACCGTCCACCAACTGGTCCTGACCCCGCGCACCGGCCAGGCCTGGCACTACACGGTGACGCTCACCCAGAACCTCAACCGCGGCGCGGTCAGCAGCGGGCACCTGCGCCTGTCCGTGGAGGGCACCCGCAACGGGCGCCTGGAGCAGCTGGACTGGCCGGCGTTGCGCCAGGACCCGGACGCGGCCGACGTCGAGTACTCCTTCAAGTATTTCCAGCAGCTCGAGGGCGAGATCCTGCTGCCGCAGGGCTTCGAGCCGCTGCGCATCCGCGTGCGCCTGATGCCGTCGTCCGGGCCGCCGGTGGAGCAGACCCTGCCGTGGGCCGAGGTGGCGACGACGCCGGGCTGAACGCTGCATCCGCCCCGGCGGCTTGAAGTCGACCCCGCCGCGCCCCATCCTGACCGGATGGAACTTGCCGCCCCCGACTATCTTTCGTTGCAACGCCCGCTCGAGTTCACCCCGGCCGCGGCCGGCAAGGTGCGCGAACTCATCGCCGAGGAGGGCAACCCGGCGCTGAAGCTACGCGTGTACATCCAGGGCGGCGGCTGCTCGGGCTTCCAGTACGGCTTCGAATTCGACGAACAGCAGGCCGAGGACGACCTGGCCATCACCACCGAGGGCGTGACCCTGGTGGTGGACCCGCTCAGCCTGCAGTACCTGATGGGCGCGGCCGTGGACTACACCGAGAGCCTGCACGGCGCCCAGTTCACGATCCGCAACCCGAACGCGAAATCGACCTGCGGTTGCGGGTCCTCGTTCACCGTCTGAGCCATGGTCCCCGGGCCCGCGCCGTTCGCCTTCATCGACGGCGCCCTGGACCGGGCCGGACACCTGCGCAACGCCCCCGATCGCCTGGCCGCCCTGTGGCCGCGGGCGCGGCTGCTGCTGCTCGACGAGCAGGGCCGCGCGCTGGGCGATACCGTAACCGGGCCGGCGCCGGTCACCGGCGGCCAGCGCCCGCACCTGCGCGAGGCGGCGGTGCTGCTGGGCCTGGACGGGGACCGCGCCTGGTTCGCGGCCGCCGATGATGGCGAGGCGGGGCCGCGCATCGACCTGCGCAGCGCCGCCGCGCACTGGCCGGTGCGCGAGGCCACGGCGTTCGCGCAGGCGCGGGCGGTCCTGCACTGGCGCGCGCGCCATCGCCATTGCGGCGCCTGCGGCGCGGCGCTGCGCTATGGCGGCGCCGGCTGGCTCGGCCATTGCGACGGCTGCGGCCTGGACCACTACCCGCGCACCGACCCGGCGGTGATCGTGGCCGTCAGCGACGGTACGCGCCTGCTGCTGGGCCGCCAGGCGGGCTGGCCCGCGCGCCGCTATTCAACCCTGGCCGGCTTCGTGGAACCGGGCGAGACGCTGGAACAGACCATCGCTCGCGAGGTGTTCGAGGAATCGGCGGTGCGCGTGCGCCGCTGTCGCTACCTGGCCTCGCAGCCCTGGCCGTTCCCGTCTTCGCTGATGCTGGGCTTCTATGCCGAGGCCGAGCCCGACGAGCCGGTGGCCGCGGACGACGAACTCGAGGACGTGCGCTGGTTCGGCCGCGACGAGGTGGGCGCGGCGCTGCGTGGCGAGACCGGCGAGGACGGGCTGCTGGTCTCGCCCAAACTGTCGATCTCGCGCTGGCTGATCGCGCAATGGCATGCCGGCTGCGGGGCGTCGCCGGCGCGCTGAGCGCCGCGGCGGACCGGTTCGGCAGCGCCAAGACGCAATGGCAGCCATCGGGTCGCAGCGCCGCTGAAGCCGCCACGGCCGGCCTCCCGCGCCGGCCGCTCGATGCGACCGGTCCGGTCCCGGCGGCCGCCGCATTCGCCTGCCGCACCGCGCCCGCCTAGAATCGGCCGATGTTCGCCACCCTGCTTGCCGTCGTCGTCGCCCTGGTGCTCGGCCATCTCGCCCGGGATGGCGCCGGCTCCTTGCACGACTACGCCTGGTTCCGCCGCTGGCTGCACTGGCTCGACGGCCGGCCGGGCGGCCGCGGCCCGTGGCACGGGCCGTTCGGTCTGGCGCTGGCGCTGCTGCCGGTGCTGGCCCTGGTCGGCGCGCTGCAGTGGATGCTCGACGGCCACGCGCTCGGCCTGCCGTCGCTGCTGCTGGGCGTGGCGGTGCTGTTCCACGCCTGGGGTCCGCGCAACCTGGACCAGGATGTCGAAGCGGTGCTGGACGCGGATACCGGCGATGCCCGGCGCGCGGCTGCGGCCCGCCTGTGGCCGCCGGTGTCCCGCGACCAGGCGCGGGTGGATTCGCCCGCGCTGGTCGGCGCCGTGTTCGCCTGCGCGCTGCGGCGCTGGTTCGCCGTGCTGCTGTGGTTCCTGCTGCTGGGTCCGGTCGGCGCGCTGGGCTACCGCCTGGTGGCCATCGTCGCCGAGGACACGGTCGCGGCCAGCCTGCCGCCGCGGATGGTCGACGGCGCGCGCGCGCTGCTGGCCGTGCTGGACTGGCCCGTGGCCCAGCTGATGACGCTCTCGCTCGCGCTGGTCGGCAACTTCGAGGACGTGGCGCTGGCCTGGCGCCAGGCCGGCGGCGCCAGGCTGGGTGCCGGCACGGGCTTCCTGGCCGCGGCCGGGCGCGCCAGCGTGCGCGGCGGCATTGCCGACGAGGCGGAGGACTACGCCGGCGCCGGCGTGGCCAGCGGCAGCGCCCTGGTGCGCGAACTCGGGCCGATGCCGGAACTGCGCGAGGCGATGGGCCTGGTCTGGCGCGCGCTGGTGCTGTGGCTGGCGCTGCTGGCGCTGTGCGTGGTGGCCGGCTGGGCGAGCTGAGGCGCCCGGCAGCGCGGCGCGCGCCGTGTCACATCAGGCCAGCGGGCCTCGCAGCGCGCTTACCCGCGCATGCAGCTCGGCGGCGCTGATGGCGGAATCGGCGATCGGCGCGGCTGCCACCACCTCGATGCGGGCGCGCGCCCGGCGCGGCAGGCGCATGCGGCCGAGCCGGGAGTCGCGCCGGCTCCACATGCTGCTCCACATGCCGCGCAGCGCCATCGGCACCACCGGCACCACCTGCCCGCGCATCGCGGCGCGCTGCAGGATCTTCTCCACGCCGGACTTGAACGGCGCGATGGCGCCGTCGCGCGTGAGCGCGCCCTCGGGGAAGATGCACACCAGCTCGCCGGCGGCCAGGGTCGCATCGATCTGGTCGAACGCGCGCTGCATCAGCGCCGGATCCTCGCGCGCGCCGGCGATGGGAATGGCGCGCGCGGTGCGGAAGATCCAGCGCATCACCGGAATGTCGAAGATCCGGTAGTACATGACGAAGCGCACCGGCCGCGGCACGCTCGCCGCCAGGATCAGCGCGTCCATGTAGCTGACGTGGTTGCAGACCAGCAGGGCCGGGCCTTCATCGGGCACGTGGTTCTCGATCCCGTGCAGGTCCAGCCGGTAGAGCGTGCGCACCATCAGCCAGCTGACGAAGCGCATGAAGAATTCCGGCACGATGCTGAAGATCCAGATCGCCACCAGGGCGTTGGCGATGGCCAGCGCCAGGAACAACTGTGGGCCGCTCCAGCCCAGCCAGCCGTGCAACGCCAGTCCGGCCACGGCCGCGAGCACGATGAAGCCGGAGTTCTGGATGTTGAGCGCGGCGAATACGCGCGCCATGTGCGAGGCCGGCGTCCGGCTCTGGATCAGCGCGAACAGCGGCACCACGAAGATGCCGGTGGACAGGCCGATGCCGACCAGGTCGACCACGATCCGCACGCTGCCATCCTGGGCCAGGAACTGCGCCAGGCCCAGGCCCCCGACCGGGGCGAGCCCGGGCCTGGCGAAATACAGGTCGAGCAGGAACGCGCTCATGCCCAGCGCGCCCACCGGCACCAGGCCGATCTCGACGATGCGGCCCGACAGCTTCTCGCACAGCAGCGAGCCGATGCCGGTGCCGATCGAGAACAGCGCCAGCGCAAACACGTACAGCGTGGCCGAGTCCGCTGCGCCGCCAAGGTGGCGCTCGGCGTAGGTCGGCAGCTGCGAGGTCAGCAGGGTGCCGAAGAACCAGAACCAGGACACGCCGAGGATGGCGTTGCGCACCGCCGGCTGGTGCTTGGCCATGCGCAGCACCGCCAGCGATTCGGGAAGCGGATTCCAGCGGATCTTCAGTTCCGGCGCGCCGGCATCCATGCGCGGGATCATCCGCGCCAGCACGTTGCCCAGCACCGCCAGCCCCACGATCGCGATGGCGGCGGCCTGCGGCCCATGCGCGCCGGCCACCTGGAAGATCAGGCCGCCGGCGATCATGCCGCACAGGATGGAAACCGAAGTGCCCATCTCGACCAGGCCGTTGCCGCCGGTCAACTCCTCGGGCTTGAGGATCGCCGGCAGCACGGAGTACTTCACCGGGCCGAACAGCGTGGACTGCACGCCCGTGCAGAACAGCGCGATGAGCAGCAGCGGCATGGCCTGCAGCAGGAAGCCCACCGCCGCCAGCGACATGATCGCGATCTCCATGCCGGTGGTGATCACGATCAGCCTTTGCTTCTCGAGCTTCTCCGCGAACTGGCCGGCAATGGCCGAGAACAGGAAGTAGGGCAGGATGAAGATGGCCGGCGCGAGGATCGCGTAGAGCCCGCGCTGCTCGGTGCTGGCGCCCAGGAAGATCAGCAGCCCGATGATGGCCTGCCGGTAGACGTTGTCGTTGAAGGCCCCCAGCGCCTGCACCGAGAAGTAGGGCAGGAAGCGACGCTGGCGCAGCAGGTTGAACTGGCTATGGCCGGGCATGGGGGCGTCCGTCGATGAACGGCGAAGCCTAGCAAACGCCGGGCAGCCGCAAGGGGCGGGGCGTCCGCTGTGTTGCGGTGGCGCGGTTGATGGTCGCATCGGGCGGGCGGATAGTGCGCGTCCCCCTCCTGGATCGACGCACTTGAGCCAGTTGTTCTCCCCGCTGCGGATCGGCCCGCTGACCCTGCCCAACCGCATCGTGGTGCCGCCGATGTGCCAGTACTCCAGCCAGGATGGCCGGGCCAGCAGCTGGCACCACGCGCACTGGCCGCAGCTGGCCCTGTCGGGCGCCGGCCTGGTCATCATCGAGGCGACGGCGGTGGAGCCGGCCGGCCGGATCAGCTGGGCCGACCTCGGGCTGTGGGACGACGCCACCGAACAGGCGTTCGGCGCGGCCCTGGCCGCGGCCCGGCAGTGGTCCCCGGCCGCGATCGGGGTACAGCTGGCCCACGCTGGACGCAAGGCCTCCAGCCATCGCCCCTGGGAGCACGAGGGGCGGCCGCTGGATCCGGACGACGGACGGGCCTGGCAGACGGTATCGGCCTGCGCGCAGGGCTATCGCCCGAGCGATCCGACGCCGCAGGCGCTGGACGAGGCCGGCATCGGGCGCGTGGTCGAGGCCTTCGTCGACAGCGCCCGCCGCGCGGTGCGCGTGGGCGTGGACCTGATCGAGCTGCATGCCGCCCACGGCTACCTGCTGCACCAGTTCCTGTCGCCGCTCAGCAACCGGCGCGAGGACGGCTACGGCGGCACGCTGGAAGGGCGCATGCGCCTGGCCCTGCGCGTGTTCGACGCGGTGCGGGAGGCGGTGCCGGCGGGCGTGGCGCTGGGCGTGCGCATCTCGGCCACCGACTGGGTCCCGGGCGGCTGGGACCTGCCGCAGAGCCTGGTCCTGGCGCGCGCGCTGCAGGCGCGCGGCTGCGATTTCATCCACGTCTCCAGTGGCGGGCTCGACGCGCGCCAGAAGATCGTGCTGCAACCGGGCTACCAGGTGCCGTTCGCCGACGCGATCCGCCGCGAGGTCGACATGCCGGTGATCGCGGTGGGCCTGATCACAGAACCGGCCCAGGCCGAGGCGATCCTGGCCGCCGGACAGGCCGACGCCATCGCCGTGGGCCGGGGCCTGCTGTTCGACCCGCGCTGGCCCTGGCACGCGGCGGCGGCGCTGGGCGCGAGCCTGGAGACCGCGCCGCAGTACCTGCGGGCCGCGCCCCACGGCCTGTCCGGCCTGCTCCGGCCCTACCCGCAGGGGCCAGGCGAACACGGCGCAGCGTCGCCCGCCGGCCGCCAGCCGGGGAGCCGGCGATGACAGCCAGCGTCATGCCCGCCGCCTTCCTCGGCCACGGCAGCCCGATGAACGCGCTGGAGCGCAACCGCTATACGGCGGCCTGGCGTGCGTTCGGCGCGGCGGTGCCGCGTCCGCGCGCGATCCTGGCCGTGTCGGCGCACTGGTACACCAACGTGCTGGCCGTGACCGCGATGCCGCGGCCGCGCACCATCCACGACTTCTTCGGCTTTCCGCAGGCGCTCTTCGATGTGCAGTACCCGGCGCCGGGCCTGCCCGGGCTGGTGGAGGAGATCGCCGAGCTGGCGCGTCCCGACCGCGTCGGCGCCGACCTCGACAGCTGGGGGATCGACCACGGCACCTGGTCGGTGCTGGTGCACGCCTTTCCCGATGCGGACATCCCGGTGGTGCAGCTGTCGATCGACACGCGCAAGCCGCTCGACTGGCACCTGGCGATGGGCGCGCGGCTGGCCGCGCTGCGCGGGCGCGGCGTGCTGGTGATCGCCAGCGGCAACGTGGTGCACAACCTGCGCGCGATCGACCGGCAGCGGCCCGACGGCGCCTTCGACTGGGCGCAGCGCTTCGGCGAACAGGCGCGCATGCTCATGCTCGAACGTCCGCACGAGATTCCATCCCTGGTCTCGCATCGCGACTACCGCATGGCGGTCCCGGGCGACGACCACTTCCTGCCGCTGCTCTACCTGGCCGGCCTGGCCAGCGCGGCGCAGCGGCCGGCTGCCAGCCTGGTCGAGGGCTACGCCTACGGCTCGCTGTCGATGGACTCGTACACGCTCGACGTCCATTGCTCCCGGCCGGACGCCGCAGACGCGGGCGCTGCGCCGATCGACACGCGCCTGCCCGCCGAAGACGCCAACGTCTGAGGCCGGGGCCTCAGTCGCGCTCGCGCGCGATCGCGCGCCAGCCGATGTCGCGGCGGCAGAAGGCGTGGTCCCAGTGGATGGCGTCGACGCCGGCATAGGCGCGTTGCCGGGCTTCGGCGACCGTGTCGCCCAGCGCGGCCACGCACAGCACGCGGCCGCCGGCGCTCACCACGCGGCCCTGCGCGTCCAGCGCGGTGCCGGCATGGAAGACCTTGGCCTCGTCCGGCACCGCGTCGAGCCCCGAGATCGTCTCGCCGGTGACCGGCGTGTCCGGATACGGCCGCGCCGCCATCACCACGCCCAGCGAAGGGCGCGGATCCCACTGCGCCTGGACGCTGTCCAGCCGCGCGTCCAGCGCGGCTTCGACCAGGTCCACCAGGTCCGAGTGCAGGCGCAGCATCACCGGCTGCGTCTCCGGATCGCCGAAGCGCACGTTGAACTCGATCACCTTCGGCGCGCCGCCGGCATCGATCATCAGGCCGGCGTAGAGGAAGCCGGTGAAGGGCACGCCGTCGGCGGCCATGCCGGCGACGGTGGGCTCGACCACCTCGCGCATCACCCGTGCATGCACCTCGGGCGTCACCACCGGCGCGGGCGAATAGGCGCCCATGCCGCCGGTATTGGGGCCGGTGTCGCCATCGCCCACGCGCTTGTGGTCCTGGCTGGTGGCCATCGGCAGCGCGGTGCGGCCATCGACCATGGAGATGAAGCTGGCTTCCTCGCCGTCGAGGAATTCCTCGATCACCACCCGCGCGCCGGCGTCGCCGAAGGCGTTGCCGCCGAGCATGTCGCGCACGGCGTCCTCGGCTTCCTTCAGCGTCATCGCCACGATCACGCCCTTGCCGGCGGCCAGGCCGTCGGCCTTGACCACGATCGGCGCGCCCTTCTCGCGGATGTAGGCCAGCGCCTCGTCGACCCGGGTATGCACCGCGTAGAACGCGGTGGGAATGCCGTGGCGGGCGAGGAAGTCCTTCGCGAAAGCCTTGCTGCCTTCCAGCTGCGCGGCGGCGGCGGTCGGGCCGAAAATGCGCAGGCCCGCGTCGCGGAAGCGGTCGACCACGCCCGCCACCAGCGGCACCTCGGGGCCGACCACGGTCAGCGCGACCTGCTCGTCGCGCGCCAGCCGCAGCAGCCCGTCCAGGTCGTTGACCTTGACCGCCACGTTGCGGCATTTGCCCTCGGTCGCGGTGCCGGCGTTGCCGGGGGCGACGATGACCTCGCTGACGCGGGGCGACTGCGCGAGCTTCCACGCCAGCGCGTGTTCGCGCCCGCCGGAACCGATGACCAGGATTTTCAAGGCGCCGACCTCATGGCTGGGGCGCGCAGTCGCGCGCGGGAAGAACGGTTTCGAAGAACAGCTTGTCGTGGCGGTCGACGAAGCGGCGCACCAGCACCGCTTCGCTGCCGGCCAGGCCCTGCACCGCGGGCAGCGCGCACAGCGAATGCATCTCGTCCTGCTCGCTCTGGCGCAGCTCCTCGAAGCGCGGGTTGCCGCGCGTCCTGTCGGCATCGCCGGCGGGGCTGCGTACCAGCAGCACCAGCCGCCGGCCCTCGATGCTGGCCGACTCGGTGACCAGGTCTTCGAAGTAGGGCTGCGGCAGGTCCGCTGCGAGCGCGTCGCGCGCCGACTGCAAGCCCCCGGGCGAGCCGCCGCAGGCGGCAAGTGCCAGCCCGCAGGCGAGCGCGGACAGGGCGGCGCGGCGGCCGCGCGGACCGGGTCCGTGCATCAGTGGCGGAAGTGGCGCACGCCGGTGAACACCATGGCGACGCCGTGCTCGTCGGCCGCCGCGATCACCTCGGCGTCGCGCATCGAGCCGCCGGGCTGGATCACCGCCCGGATGCCGGCCTCGGCGGCGGCATCGATGCCGTCGCGGAACGGGAAGAAGGCGTCCGAGGCCATCACCGAGCCGGGCACCTGCAGGCCGGCATCGACCGCCTTGATGCCGGCGATGCGCGCCGAGTACACGCGGCTCATCTGGCCGGCACCGACGCCGATGGTGCGGTTGTCCTTCGCGTACACGATGGCGTTCGACTTCACGAACTTGGCCACCTTCCAGGCGAACAGCAGGTCGGCGAACTGCGCTTGGGTGGGCGCGAGCTTGGTCACCACCCTGAGCTCGTCGCGCGTGACCACGCGGTCGTCGGCGGTCTGCATCAGCAGGCCCGAGCCCACGCGCTTGGTGTCGATGAAGCCAGGCGTCGCCGGCGCCAGCGGAATCCGCAACACGCGCACGTTGGCCTTCTTCTTCGCGTAATCGAGCGCGCCGGCGTCGTAGTCGGGTGCGAGCAGCACCTCGACGAACTGGCGGTCGAGGATGGCCTTGGCGGTGTCCGCGTCCAGGGTGCGGTTGAAGGCGATGATGCCGCCGAAGGCGCTGGTCGGGTCGGTGGCGTAGGCCAGCTCGTAGGCCTCGCCCACGCCTGCGCCCACGGCCACGCCGCAGGGATTGGCGTGCTTGACGATCACGCAGGCGGGCGCGTCGAACTGGCGCACGCATTCCCAGGCCGCGTCGGCATCGGCGATGTTGTTGTAGCTCAGCTCCTTGCCCTGCAACTGCTCGAAGGTGGCCAGCGAGCCCGGCGCCGGGGAGAGGTCGCGGTAGAACGCGGCCTGCTGGTGCGGGTTCTCGCCATAGCGCAGGTCCATGACCTTGACGAAGCTGCCGTTGGCCTGGGCCGGGAAGGGCGTGCGCACCGGCACGTCCGACGACGTGTCGGCGACGGCGGAGAGGTAGTTGCTGATCGCCGCGTCGTACTGCGCCACGCGGTTGAACGCGGCCACCGACAGCGCAAAGCGGGTCGCGGCCGGGAGGCGGCCATCGTGGGTCTCGAGTTCCGCGAGCAGGCCGGCGTACTGGTCGGGCGAGGTGGCGACCGCGACGCGGGCGAAGTTCTTGGCCGCCGAGCGCAGCATGGCCGGGCCGCCGATGTCGATGTTCTCCACCGCGTCGGCCAGGGTGCAGCCGGCCTTCGCCGTCACCGTCTCGAACGGATAGAGGTTGAGCACCAGCAGGTCGATGGCCGCGATGCCGTGTTCGGCCATCACCGCGTCGTCGGTGCCGGCGCGGCCCAGCAGTCCGCCGTGCACCATCGGATGCAGGGTCTTGACCCGCCCGTCCATCATCTCCGGGAAACCGGTGACCTCGGCCACGTCCCGCACCGGCAGCCCGGCCTCGCGGATCGCCCTGGCGGTGCCGCCGGTGGACAGCAGTTCGACACCGCGCGCGGCGAGCGCGCGCGCCAGTTCGAGCAGTCCGGTCTTGTCGGACACGGACAGCAGGGCCCTGCGAACGGGCAGCAGATCGTCGGTCATGGAGGGGCGGTGCCGGGAAAACGAAGGCGAAATTATAGCCTTCGCGGCGCCGTGCCGGCCCTCAGGCGATGCCGTACTCGCGCAGCTTCTTGCGCAATGTCGCGCGATGGATCCCGAGCATGGTGGCGGCACGGCTCTGGTTGCCGTCGCAATGTTCCAGTACTTCCAGGAACAGCGGGATCTCCAGTTCGCGCAGCGCGATCTGGTAGAGGTTGTCGGCATCGCTGCCGTTGAGATCGCCCAGGTAGCGGCGGATCGAATTGGCGACATGCTCGCGCAACGGCGCGCGCGGAGCACTGCGGAGGGAGGGGTCGTTGGGTTCTGCGGTATTCAATGGGGCGCCCGGTGCGGCCGGCGAAACGGCGCCGGCGGCGCCATCGCGGGGCGATCGAGTCTAGCGCCTCGCGGTCGCAGCCGACAATGCGAACGCCTGGCCGGGGGCCTAGAGCAGATCCCAGGCGTAGGACACGGTCGGCGTCGCCGGCTCGCGGATGTCCAGGCTGATGTCCACCGCCTGCCCGGGCGCGATCAGCGCAGCCTGCGGGGCGCCGGCCAGGTACTCCTCGGGCGTGAACACGCGTCCGGCCACGGCGCCGCCGTCGATGCCCGAGAGCGTCAGCAGGACCCGTGGCCAGGGCTGCGGCCAGCGCGCGTCGTTGCGGAACGAGGCGCTGGCGCGCAATGCCTCGGCGCGTTGCGGATGCGGACGTACCTCGCGCGAGAGCAGGACGAAGGCCTCGGGCTGGTGCCAGGGCGGCAGGCTGCAGCCGAGCATCCCGCACAATCCGGCGACCAGGGGGCGCCAGTGCGCGTCGGCGGCGAGACGGTCGCGGTCGGCCAGCACGATCTGCAGGCACAGCAGGGCCAGCAGTGCGGCGATCGCGGCCGGCTGCCGCCAGCGCCGCGGCGCGGTCGCCCGGACCGGCCGCAGGCCCTTGGCGAAGCCGGGCGAGGGCGCGGCGGCGACGCCCTGCCCGGGCGCGGATGGGGCGGGCGCCGGGGCAGCGGTCGGGACGGGGATGGCGTTGCCGGCGGCGGCATCGACTGCAGCGGGCGACGGCCGCCGGTCGGCGTCGGGTGGCGTCGCGGCGGGCAGCGTCGGCGTCGGAGCGGACGGGGAAGCCGGCGCGGGCGGCGATGCGGCGCCCACGCGGGACGTTGCGGGCGACGCCGAGGGGCGCGGCGGCGGCGTGTTCAGTCGACGGGTCGACCCGGAAGGTTCGCCGATGCCAGGCAGGGCCGGCGCACGCACAGCGGCTGGTGGCCCCGCTGCCAAAGCCGACGCCGGAGCCAGATCCAAAGCCGGAGCCCCCGCCGGAACAGGCGGGGGAGCAGGCGCCGGGAGCGTCGGCGACGCAGCAGCACCGACCTCGCCCGCCGCGTCGCCTGCAGGCCCCGCAGCGGCGACGCCTGCACCAGGCACGGTCGCCGTCGCAGCGGGCGCCCGGGCAGGTGCCGCAGGCGCGGACGGGGGTGCCGTCGATGCGGGTGCCATCGATGCAGGTGCCATCGATGCAGGTGCAGGTGCAGGTGCGGGGGCAGGTGCGGGTGTGGGTGCGGCGGCGGGTGCGGGTGCCGTCGATGGGGGTGCCATCGATGCACGTGCAGGTGCGGGGGCAGGTGCGGGTGCGGCGGCGGGTGCCGGTACGCGCGTTGCAACTTGTGCTGTCGCTGCTGCCGGTGCCGCCGGTGCCGCCGGTGCCGCCGGTGCGGCCGCTGCGGCCGGTGCCGCCGGTGCGTCGCAGTGACGCTCGTCCGCTGCCGGGCGGGCAGGTGTCTCGGCCGCGGCCGGCCTGCGCAGCACGCCCGCGCAACGCGGGCAGCGCTCGGGGGGCAGGTCGGTCGCAGGGTTGGTCGCGACCAGGGTGTTGCAATGCCGGCAGTTGATGAACATGGCGTCTATTCAACCATCGGGGCGCGCCCGGCAACCGCGACGGACATCACCTGCTGCGGATGCCGTCGATACGGATCCAGTCGCCTTCCTGCGCTACCGCGAGCGCCTCGAACCACGCGCCGAAGCGCTGCAGCAGGGCCTCCTGCTGACCGTCCAGGATGCCCGACAGCGCGATCCGCCCGCCGGGCGCGGTGCGTGCGGCCAGCTCCGGCGCCAGCGCATCGAGCGCGGAGGCGAGGATGTTGGCGACTACCACCGGATAGGGCCCAGGCGGGGCCACGGCCGGTTCGAACACCTCCAGCGCCTGGTCGACATGGTTGCGCAGGGCGTTGTCGCGGGTGGCGAGCAGGGCCTGCGGGTCGTTGTCGATGCCGATCGCCCTGGCGGCGCCGAGCTTGAGCGCGGCCAGGGCGAGGATGCCGCTGCCGCAGCCGAAATCCAGCACCGTCGCCCCGTCCAGCACGCCCTGCGATGCCAGCGCGTCGAGCCACTGCAGGCACAGCGAGGTCGTCGGGTGCGTACCCGAGCCGAAGGCCAGGCCCGGATCCAGGCGTACCACCGCAGCGTCGGTGGCGCGCGCCTCCTCGGGCAGGTCGTGGTTCCAGGGCACGATGAAGGTGCGCTGCCCGAAGCGCAGCGGCGCGTACTGGTCCATCCACGCGCGCTCCCAGTCCTGGTCGTCGACCCGGCGGAAGCTGACGCCGCTCCAGTCCAGGCCCGGATCGAAGGCCTCCAGCGCGGCCAGCAGCACCAGGGCGTCGGCATCGTGCGGGAACAGGGCGGTCAGCGAGATCGAGGCCCACAGCGGCGTCTCGCCCACGCCCGGCTCGAGGATGGCGTGCTCCTCGGGCGTTTCGGCGTTGGCGTCGAGCATGGTCACCGCCAGCGCGCCGACGTCCTCCAGCGCGTGCTCGTAGCGCGGCTGCTCGCTCTCGCGGCAGTGCAGGGTCAGTTCGAGGAATGGCATGGGGACAGTGTAGCCGCGCACCGCGGCGGCATGGTTGCGCCGGAAAGCAGCATCGCGGCCGCATCATCGAGTTTTGCACCCCGGCACGGCACAATGGTCGGCCCGACCCGAATGGAGATCGCCGTGGCTTTCACCCTGCCCAAGCTGCCCTACGCCTACGACGCGCTCGAGCCGCACATCGACGCGCAGACGATGGAAATCCATCACACCAAGCACCACCAGACCTACATCAACAACGCCAATGCGGCGCTGGAAGGCACGGAGTGGGCCGACAAGAGCGCCGAGGAGGTGATCGCCAACCTCGATGCGCTGCCCGAGGACAAGCGCGTCGCGGTGCGCAACAACGCCGGCGGCCACGCCAACCACTCGCTGTTCTGGACGGTGATGTCGCCCGATGGCGGCGGCGCGCCGGTGGGCGAGGTGGCCAAGCGCCTGGAAAGCGACCTGGGCGGCTTCGATGCCTTCAAGGAAGCCTTCACCAAGGCCGCCCTCACCCGCTTCGGCAGCGGCTGGGCGTGGCTGGTCGTGGATGGCGCCGGCAAGCTGTCGGTCGAGAGCTCGCCCAACCAGGACAGCCCGCTCATGAAGGGCATCGGTTCGGGCAATACCCCGATCCTGGGCCTGGACGTGTGGGAACACGCTTATTACCTGAAGTACCAGAACCGCCGTCCCGAATACATCGGCGCGTTCTACAACGTGGTCGACTGGAACGAGGTCGAGCGTCGTTACCAGGAAGCGGTCAAGGGCTGAGCCCGCGCCGCTGCACCGGTATCGGAGGACGGGCCGCGCAAGCGGCCCGTCCGCGTCCGGGCACCTGTCAGTCCGCGCGCGGCCGTCGCGCCAGGCGCTGCGCGACCGGGCAGTCGGGACGATGCGCGCCCGGCAGGTAGCCTAGGCTCATCAGGAATTCGCCGGTGATCTCGCCGCCGGTGAAGCGGAAGCTGCGCTTGAACAGCTTCACCCACGAGGCCTTGTCGCGCGGGCGGCCGTCGTCCTCGTGCGCATGCGCGTCCAGCCAGGCCGCGAAGCCACCATGCGAGTCGCGCATCGCGCGGACCACGCCGGCATTGTGGATGGCGGCGGACACCTTGAGGCGGTTGCGGATGATCGCCGGGTCGGCCAGCAGCCGCGCCACGTCGGCCTCGCCGTAGCCGGCCACGGTGTCGACGTCGAAGCCGTGATAGGCGCGGCGGAATCCCTCGCGCTTCCTCAGGATGGTTTCCCAGCTCAGCCCGGCCTGGTTGATCTCCAGCACCAGGCGCTCGAACAGCGCCGCCTCGGCCCGCTGCGGGAAGCCGTATTCGTGGTCGTGGTAGGGGCCGTGGACCGGGTGCCCCGGTGCGACATCGCAGTAGCTCGCCATGCCGGCAGCATAGCGTCCGCCGGGCGCGGGCGCCGGGTTGCCCGGGCGGGGCCGCCGCGCCACCATGCGGGGACCTCCCCCGGAAGGACGCCATGGACATCGCCGACCGCCGCATCGCCACCGTCCACTTCAGCCTGCACGACGAGCAGGGCCAGCTCATCACGTCCACCCATGGACATGCGCCGCTGGTGTACATGCATGGCACCGACAGCATCATGCCGGGCCTGGAGCGCGCGCTGGCGGGCAGGTCGGCCGGCGATGCCTTCAGCACGGTGATCGCGCCGGAGGCGGGCTTCGGGCCGCGCCACGACGCGCTGGTGCAGACCTTGCCGCGCGGCCGGCTGCAGGCATCGGGCGAGGTGGTGGTGGGCGCGAAGCTGACCGCGCAGACGGCCAGGGGCCCGCTGGAAGTGGTGGTGGTGGCGGTCGATGGCGACAGCCTCACCGTCGACGGCAACCACCCGCTGGCCGGACGCACCGTGGAGGCACGGGTCGAGGTGGTGGACGTGCGCCTGGCCACGCCGCACGAGCAGCAGTTCGGACTGGGCTGAGCGCCGCCTGCGCTGCCGCGCCTGGGCGGGCACCGGCCGAGCCCGGCGAGCGCGAAGCCAGCGTGGCGGCCCGCGGCTGCCGGCCGCCGGGAGGCGGCCGCGCTGGCGCCCGCATCGTGCATGGCGAAGGGCGTCGTCACGGCGGACGGCCTAGAATGGGCGGCATGTCCATGTCGCCTTCCTCGTTCGCCAACCAGCTGCTGATCGCATTGCCTACGCTGGCCGACCCGCACTTCGCGCGCAGCGTCACGCTGATCTGCCAGCACGATGCCGATGGCGCGATGGGCGTGGTGGTCAACCGCGCATCGGACTACACCCTGGGCGAGGTCCTCCAGCAGATGGGCATCCAGACCGCCGACCCGACCCTGCCCGAGCAGCGCGTGCTGGCCGGCGGCCCGGTGCATCCCGAACGCGGCTTCGTGCTGCACGACGGGGAGCCCCGCTGGGATTCCACCCTCGCCGTGGCCGAGGGCCTGTCGGTGACCACCTCGCGCGACATCCTCGAGGCGATCGCCCGCGGCGAAGGGCCGGCCCACGCGACCGTCGCGCTGGGCTGCGCCGGCTGGGGTGCGGGCCAGCTGGAGCAGGAACTGGCCGAGAACAGCTGGCTGACCGCGCCCGTGCAGCCGGGCATCCTGTTCGACCTGCCGCTCGACCAGCGCTGGCAGGCCGCCGCCGGGCAGATCGGCGTCGACCTGATGCGCATGGCGGGGCACGTGGGCCACGCATGAGCGGCGCGATCCGCGCCGACGGCACGGTGCTCGGGTTCGACGTGGGCGCACGCCGTATCGGCGTGGCCATCGGCAGCGCCTTCGGCCACGGCGCGCGCGCGCTGGCGGTGATCGACGTGCACGGCGGCCAGGTCGACTGGGCGGTGGTGGACCGCCTGCAGAAGGAGTGGCGGCCCGACGGCCTGGTGGTCGGCGACCCGATGACGCTCGACGGCGGCGACCAGCCGATCCGCGAACGGGCCCGTGCCTTCGCCGCCGAACTCAAGGCGCGCTACGGGCTGCCGGTGGTGATGGTCGACGAGCGGGCCAGTTCGATCGAGGCCGCGCAGCGCTTCGCCGTGGACCGTGCCCAGGGCCGCCGCCGCCGCCGCGACGCCGTCGCGCTGGACGCGGTGGCCGCGGCCGTGATCGTCGAGCGCTGGTTCGCCTCCCCCGGCGACGCGACCGTCCTCTAGGGACGCTGCGGCAGGCGCGCCGGGAGTTCCTGCCGCACCTGCGTTTGCACGACAATAGCGGCCATGACCGCACAGCTCGATGCCCAAGGCCGCCTCACCCACCTGCTCACGCTCGAGGGCATCCCCCGTGCGACGCTGCTTGCGCTGCTGTCGCGCGCGCAGCAGTTCGCCGAGGGCGAGGACGCGCGCCAGGCCCTGGCCGGCACCGCGATCTGCACCCTGTTCTTCGAACCGTCCACGCGCACCCGCCTGAGCTTCCAGCGCGCCGCGCAGCGGCTGGGGGCCGACGTGCTGGGCTTCGACGCCGCCACCTCGTCCACCACCAAGGGCGAGACCGCGCGCGACACGCTGCAGACCATCGAGGCGATGGGCGTGCGCGGCTTCGTGGTGCGCCATGCCGACGACGGCGCGGTCGCCGCCCTGGCCGCCGCGGCCGCGCCCGGGACGGTCCTGGTCAATGGCGGCGACGGCCGCAGTGCCCATCCCACCCAGGGCTTGCTGGACATGCTGACCCTGCGCCAGGCGCTGGGCGAGGATTTCGCGTCGCGCCGCTTCCTGATCGTCGGCGACGTGCGGCATTCGCGGGTCGCGCGCTCGGCCCTGCATGGGCTGCGCACGCTGGGCGCCGGCCAGATCCGTGTCTGCGGCCCGGCGCCGCTGCTGCCCGATGATGCGACGCTCGGCGGCTGCGAGGTCGGCCATGACCTGGACGCGGCGCTCGAGGGCGTGGACGCGGTGATGATGCTGCGCCTGCAGCGCGAGCGCATGGAAGAAGGCCTGGTCGGCTCGCTCGACGACTACCACCGCGACTATGGCCTGACGCCGCAGCGCCTGCGCCGCGCCGCGGCCGATGCCGTGGTCCTGCATCCGGGTCCGATCAACCGCGGCGTGGAGATCAGCGACGCGGTCGCCGACGGTCCGCAGTCGTTGATCCTGCGCCAGGTCGCCAACGGCGTAGCGGTGCGCATGGCGGTGCTCGAGGCGCTGCTCGCGCGCTGATCAGTTGCCGGCCGCGCGCGGCCCGGCGATGAAATGGTCGCGCACGAAGGCCCCGGCCTCCGCCTCGTCCACACAGGGCGTGCAGAAGGTGCCGTGTCCATCGACCGGCCCTTCGTACTTCCACGCGAAGACCTTGTCGTAGCCGCCCTTGCGGTCGCGCACGCGCAGCATGTCGCCTTCCGGCACGACATCGAGCACCAGCCCGTTGGGAAAGCGCAGCGCGAAGCCGCCGGCCTGCATGCTGGCGCCGAGCGGCTGCAGGACCAGCTTCCTGTCCGTGCCGCCCCAGCGGTAGAGCACACGGGTGGCGCCATCGGCGTCGGCCCAGAAGCTGAGCTGTTCGTAGGCCGGGTCGGCAGGCGCCACGCCGCGCACCGCGTAGTTGGCCACCTGCGCGCGCCGGTGGAAGTCGCGGTCCGGTTGCTGGGCGATCACGGCCCGGGCGGACACCAGTGCGATGGCGACCGCGAGCGCCGCGGCGGCAGTGCGCAGGACTCGCATGGCGGGCTCCTCGGGCGGACGCAGCCATCGTCGCCAGCCCGGCGTGAACCATGGGTTCACACCGGACGGTGGATTCAGCGCTGGCGGAAGGCGTTGGCCTGGCGCTGCGCGAACAGCCAGGTCCACAGTTCCGGCGTGGCATAGGCCGGATCCCAGCTGTTGTGGTCGGCCTCGGGGAACTCGGTGTAGCGCGCTTCGCGGGCGCCGGCGGCCTGGAAGGCCGCGTCGAGGCGGCGCGAATACTCCACCGGCACCGAGCGGTCGCGCGCGCCGTGGAAGATCCACACCGGCACGTCGCGCAGACGCCGGGCCACGGCCGCATAGGGATCGGCTTCGTCGTCCAGTCCGGTCACGGCCATGGACGGCCGCGGCGGATGCTGCAGGCCGCCGCAGACTGGCACCAGCGCGGCGAACCGGTAGCCCTGGCGCAGCGCCAGTTCCCACACCCCGTAGCCGCCCATGGACAGGCCGGTGAGGTAGGTGCGGTCGGGATCGCCGCCGAACTCGCGCGTGGCCGCGTCGAGCTGGGCCAGCACCACATCCACCAGCGGGTTCCACTCGCTGCCTGCCGGCGCCTGCGGGAACACGACGATGGCGGGGAAATCGCCGGCATGGGCGCGCACGTGCGGGCCGAGGCCGACCGCGAGCTGGCTGCGGTTGTCGTCGCCGCGTTCGCCCGAGCCGTGCAGGAACAGCAGCACCGGGGGCCGGTCGTCTGCCGCCTGCGCCGGCACGAAGACCTGATAGCGGTAGGCCTGCCCGTCCACCGTGACCGACCGTTCGACGAAGCTGCCGCGCGCGCCGGGGTGCGCGCCGCTCGCGCAGGCGGCCAGCAGCGTGGCCATCAGCAGGATCGCCCCGAGCTTGCGCAGGCGCATCGCCATCCTCCCGTCATCGCGTTCAGTGCAGGAGGATAACCGTGGCCAGGCCGAGGAAACTGAAGAAGCCCATCACGTCGGTGACCGCGGTCACCACCACCGTTCCAGCCACCGCCGGGTCCACGCGCATGCGCTTGAGCAGCAGCGGCAGCAGCACGCCGGCCAGGGCCGCCGAGCAGAAATTGATCACCAGCGCCGCCGCGATCACCAGCGACAGCAGCCAGGAGCCGAACCACAGCAGTGCCACCGTGCCGACCAGGGCGCCGATCAGCAGGCCGTTGATCAGGGCCACGCGCAGTTCCTTCCACAGCAGGATGCTGGCGTTGCTCTGGCCCACTTGGCCCAGCGCGATGCCGCGCACCATCAGGGTCAGCACCTGCACGGCGGCGTTGCCGCCGATGCCCGCGACGATCGGCATCAGCACGGCCAGCGCCACGATCTGCTCGATGGTCGCGTCGAACTGTCCGATCACGGCCGCGGCCAGGAACGCGGTCAGCAGGTTGATGCCCAGCCACACCACGCGGCCGCGCACCGCGCGCCGGATCGGCGAGAACAGGTCCTCGTCCTCGTCCAGTCCGGCCGCGCCCAGGGCCTGGTGCTCGGCCTGTTCGCGGATGATGTCGACCACGTCGTCGACGGTGATGCGGCCCAGCAGCACGTTGCCGTCGTCGACCACGGGCGCGGACACCCAGTCGTTGTCGGAGAACTGGCGCGCGACCTCCTGCGCCGATGCGTCCACGTGCAGCGACTCGAGCTCGTCGTCGAGCAGCTGGTTGATCGGCGTGCCCGGATCGCGCGTCACCAGGTCCTGCAGGGCGACCCAGCCGATCAGCTGGTGGCGGCGGTTGACCACGTACAGATGGTCGGTGTGCTCGGGCAGTTCGCCGCGCAGGCGCAGGAAGCGCAGCACCACATCGACCGTGGTGTCGGCGCGCACCGTCACCACGTCCGGGTTCATCAGGCGGCCGGCGGTGTCCTCGGGATAGGACAGCACCTGTTCCAGGCGTTCGCGGTTGTCGCGGTCCATCGAGCGCAGCAACTGCTCGATCACCGCGTCGGGCAGGTCCTCGACCAGGTCGGCGAGGTCGTCGATGTCCAGGTCCTCGACGGCGGCGACCAGCTCGTCCTGGTCCATGTCCGCGATCAGGCTCTCGCGCACCTCGTCGCCGACGTGCACCAGCACCTCGCCGTCGTCCTCGGCATCGACCAGGCCCCACACGACCATGCGCTTGTCGGGCGGCAGCGATTCGAGCAGGTTGCCGATCTCGGCCGGCGCCAGGGTATTGACCATGCGCCGCACGGGCCCGAGGCGGCCGCTGTCGAGCGCGTCCGACAGCAGTCGAAGCTGGCGCGCGGTCTTGTCGTGGCGGACGGCTTCAGCCATGCGCGGCGGCTCCGGGGTGCGAGGGCATGCCGCGCCGGAAGACGCGGCCGATCAGGCGTTCATGCGGCCATTATCGCCCGCGCGGCGCGTACTGCACAGTCCCGCCGGGTGCGTCGGCGGCCGGCGGCGGGATGGTCGCCACGCGCGCGGCGATCGACAGCGATGCCGATCCTGTCAGGCCGACAGCTTCTCCAGCCAGCGCTGGATGGCCTCGCGATCCCGGCAACGCAGCAGCGCCGGCGCCGCGGCGCGCAGCGCGGCCAGTTCATGCGCGCGCACCGCGCGCCTGACTTCCAGCATCGTCGCCGGGTGCAGGCTGAACTCCTCCAGCCCGAGCGCCAGCAGCAGCGGCGTGAGCGCGGGATCGCCGGCCATCTCGCCGCACACCGCCACCGGCTTGCCGCGTTCGCGGCCGGTGCGGATCACGCTGTGGACCAGCCGCAGCACGCCAGGATGCAGCGGCGAATAAAGATCGCCCAGTGCATCGTTGCCGCGGTCGGCAGCGAGCAGGTACTGGGTCAGGTCGTTGGTGCCGATCGAGATGAAGTCGACGGTGTCGATGAAGCACGACAGCGCGATCGCGGCCGCCGGCACCTCGATCATCGCCCCCAGCGGGACGTGCTCGGCCACCTCGTGGCCCTCTTCGCGCAGTTCGCGCGATACGCGCCGGATCATGCCGGCCACCGCCAGCATCTCCTCGCGCTGGCTGACCATCGGCACCAGGATCCGTACCGGCCCGTAGCCGGACGCGCGCAGGATCGCGCGCAGTTGGGTCTCGAACACCGGCGGCCGCGCCAGCGACAGGCGCACGCCGCGCAGGCCCAGCGCGGGATTGGGTTCGTCGGCCAGCGCCAGGCCGGTACGGTCGGCCTTGTCCGCGCCGATATCCATGGTGCGGATGGTGACGGTGCGCCCGGTCATGGCCAGGGCGACGTCGCGGTAGGCGCGGAACTGCTCGTTCTCGTCGGGCAGCTCGTTGCGCTGCATGAACAGGAACTCGGTCCGGTACAGGCCCACGCCCGCCGCGCCCAGCGCGTGCGCGCCGGTGACGTCCTCGCGCGATTCGGCGTTGGCCCAGAGCCGGATGTCGACCCCGTCCAGCGTGCGCGAGGGCTCGCGGCGCAGGCGGTGGAGCTGCTTGAGTTCGCGCTTTTCCTCGCGCAGGCGCGTGCGGTAATGGCGCAGGTCGGTGGCGCTGGGTTCGACGATGATCTCGCCGCTGGTGCCGTTCACCAGCAGCACGTCGCCGTCGTTGACCTGCTGCAGCACCTCCGGCGCGCCCACCACCAGCGGCAGGTGCAGGCTGCGCGCCAGGATCGCGCTGTGCGCCAGCGCGCTGCCGCCGGCGGTGATCACGGCCAGCACGCCCTGGGACTGCAGCTGGCTCAGCTCGGCCGGTGCCAGGGACTCGGCGACCAGGATCTCGCCCGACACGCCCCTGAGGTCGGCGTCGCGCTTGTGCAGCATGGCGTGCACGCGGCCGATGACATGGTCGATGTCCTCGACCCGGCTGCGGAAGTAGGCGTCGTCCATGGCCTGGAACACCGAGGCCAGCCGGTCGCGCTGCAGGCGCAGCGCGTAGTCGGCGCCGTACAGGCCCTTGGCGACCAGGTCGTCCAGGCCCTGCAGCAGTTCCGGGTCGTCCAGGAGCAGGCTGTGCAGGTCCAGGAACTCGCCGACCTCGTGCGCGAGCGCGCCGTGCAGGCGATCGCGCATGTTGCGCATCTCGATGCGGACCGCGTCGATGGCCGCATGCAGGCGGTGCAGTTCGGACTGCACCTGCGCGGGAGCGATGTGTTCCTCGGCGACCTCGAGCGCATGCGGCTGGCGCACGCGCGCGCGTCCGAGCGCGCTGCCGCGCGACGCCCCGTGGCCGTTGAAGGACTGGCGCATCAGCGCCTCCCGCCGGCAGATGGCCGGCGCGCGCGCAGGGATGGACGGGTGCACGGTCTCCGCATCGCGCCCGGGCCCGGCCGGCGGGCCGGTTCCAGCGTCATGGGGCGATCGGCACTGCGCATACTGCTCCTGGTGCTATCCGGCCCGCCATCCGCGGCGGGCCGCCGGCGCTCAGCCGGCTTCGTCGAATTTCCGTTCGAACAGCGCCGCGGCCGACTCCATCGCCTCGGCCTCGTCGTCGCCCTCGAGCCGCAGCACCACCTTGGTGCCGTAACCCGCGGCCAGCAGCATCACCCCCATGATGCTCTTGGCGTTGACCTCGCGGCCCTTGGCGGTGAGCGTGGCGCTGCTGCGGTAGCCCGAGAGCACCTGCACCAGCTTGGCGGTGGCACGCGCATGCAGGCCGAGCTTGTTGGCGATCAGCAGCTCGCGTTCGATCATCGTCGGCCTCAGGCGTCGTCGAGGATCACCCCGTTGCGCGCACCTGCGGCGGCGACGGCGGGGAGTTCCTGCAGGGGAAGTTCAGCATAATTCATCACCCGCAGCAGCATCGGCAAGCTCAACGCCGAGACACGGCGTGACGGCGTTCCCAGCCTGCACAGTTGCGCGCCGAGATTGCTGGGGGTGGCGCCGTACAGGTCGGTCAGGATCAGCACGCCATCGCCCTCGTCCACGCGCCGCATCGCCGCGCTCGCCTGCGGCAGGAGGACGTCGGGATCGGCTTCGAAGGGCACCTCGAACGCGGCCAGCGGCAGCGGCAGGTTGCCGCGCAGCATGGCCTCGACGGCGGCCGCAAGCGCGGTGCCGATGCCAGGATGGGTGAGGAGGAGGATGCCGACGGCCATCACGCCAAGTTAGCAGACCAGGCTGTGCGCACGATAGCGTCGCAAGCGCGACACGGGCGTGACACCCGGCGCCCGAATCGCCGGGTGCCGGTAGCGCGCGCCTCAGTCGAGTTCGCGGTGGAAGGTGGCCACGTCGGTCCAGCCGGTGTCGCGGGCGTGTGCGGCCAGCGCCTCGGCCAGGTAGACGGAGCGATGGCGGCCGCCGCTGCAGCCGAAGGCCACGGTCACGTAGCTGCGCGTGTTCGACTGCATCCGCGGCAGCCAGGTATCGAGGAATCCGGCCACGTGCGCCAGGTATTCGCCCACCTGCGGCTGGCCGAGGAAATATTCGCGCACCTGCGGGTCGCGGCCCGACAGCGGCTTGAGCCGCGGATCCCAGTGCGGGTTGGGCAGGGCGCGCGCATCGAACACGAAGTCGGCATCGGGGGGCAGGCCGCGCCGGTAGGCGAACGAGGCAAACAGCAGCGACAGCGAGGAGGCCAGCGCCAGGCCCAGGTCGGTGATCACCCGGTGGCGCAGCTGGTGGACGTTGAGCTCGCTGGTGTCCACGATCACGTCGGCCAGCGAGCGCAGCGGCTTGAGCGCCTGGCGCTCAAGCGAGATCGCGTCCGCCAGCGCCAGGCCCAGGTGGGTCAGGGGATGGCGGCGGCGCGTCTCGGAATAGCGGCGCAGCAGCGCCGCATCGGCCGCATCGAAGAACACCAGTTGCGGCTCCAGCCCCATCTCCCCGACCGCCGACAGCCACTCGGGCAGGTTGCCCAGGTCGCCGCGGTTGCGCATGTCGATGCCCACGGCCAGCTTCTGCTCGGCGCGTTCGGGATGCGCGGCGGAGCGCACGAACTCGGGCAGCAGTTCGGCCGGCAGGTTGTCCACGCAGTAGAAGCCCAGGTCCTCGAGGGTCTTGAGCGCGACCGACTTGCCGCCACCGGACATGCCGGTGACGATCAGCAGCGAGGCGGACGGACGCGCCGGGGTCTCGCCCGGGGCCGCGGACGGGGCCAGGATGGTCATGGCAATGCGGGCTCCTCTCCGCTTTCCAGGAAATGGGAGTGTCGGGCGAGGAAGGCCGCCGCCGGGTCGATGCCCTTGGCCCGCAGGATGTGGGTGCGGGTGGCCGCCTCGGTGAGCACGGCCAGGTTGCGGCCAGGCATCACCGGCAGGGTGATCATCGGCACGTCCAGGTCCAGCACGCGGCGCAGGCCGAGGTCGCCGGTCAGCCGCACCATGCCGTCCTCGTGCGGCTGCGGCTCGGCATTGGGCCGGCTCAGGTGCACGATCAGGCGCAGGTACTTGTTCCGCTTCACCGCCGTGTCGCCGAACATCTGGCGGATGTTGAGCACGCCCAGCCCGCGCAGTTCCAGCAGGTCCTGCAGCAGTTCCGGGCAGGCGCCGTCGAGCACGTCCGGGGCGATCTGGGTGAACTCCGGGGCGTCGTCGGCGACCAGGCGATGGCCGCGGGTGATCAGTTCCAGCGCCAGCTCGCTCTTGCCCGATCCCGATTCGCCGGTGATCAGCACGCCGATCGAGTAGACCTCCATGAACACGCCGTGCAGGGTGACGCGCGGCGCCAGCGCGCGCGCCATGTGGTACTGCAGGTGGTTGAGCAGCTCGTGGCCGCGCCGGGGCGACAGCCACAGCGGCGTCTGCGATTCCTCGGCGGCCTGGCGCAGGTCTTCCGGGCAGGGCTGGCTCTTGCTGATCACCAGCGCCAGCGGGCGGTACTGCATCAGCCGCTCGATGGTCTCCCAGCGCAGCCGCGAATCCAGCCCGTCCAGCCAGGCCAGTTCCTCGGTGCCGAGGATCTGCACCTTGTTGGGATAGATGATGTTGAGGTAGCCGGCCAGCGACGGGCGCCGGGCATTGGTCTCGACCGATTCGAGCATCCGCGATTGCCCCGACTGCCCGGCCAGCCAGCGCAGGCCGAGGCGCTCGTGCTGCTGTGCGAACAGTTCGGCGGCGGTCAGGCTCTGGTTCATGCGGCTCAGGCGGCGCTGGCCGCGGACGGCGGCGGCAGCAGCAGGGCGCGCAGCTGCGCCAGGTCGCGCGCGGCGCGCAGCCGCTCCCGGAACCCCGGGTCGGAGAGCCGTTCGGCCACGCCCGCCAGGTGTTCCAGGTGCAGCTCCGGGCGGTCGTCGACCGCGGTCATGGCGAAGACCAGGTCGACGGGCATGCCGTCGCGCGCGCCGAAATCGATCGGGTGCCCGAGACGCAGGAACGCGCCGCGCGCGACAGGCCCGTTGCTGTGCGCGTGCGGGATCGCGACGCCATGCCCGATCGCGGTGCTGCCCAGGCGCTCACGCTCCTGCAGGGCTTCCGACAGCACGCGCGCCTGCACGGGCGATCCGTCGGCGAGCAGGCGCGCGGCGACCTCGAGCACCTGCGTGCGGCTGCCGGGTTCGTCCAGCAGCACGATGCGTCCCGCGTCGAGCAGGTCGGTCCAGGGCATGGGCGTGGCGGTCCGTGCTCAGCCGAAGCTGCCGTCGCGCGCGGCGCTGGCGCCGCGGTGGTGGTCGGTCTGCTTCTTGTGGTGCTTGATCAGCAGCCGGTCGAGCTTGTCGGCCAGCAGGTCGATCGCGGCGTACATGTCCACCGCGCTGGCATCGGCGTGCAGGGCCTTGCCCGCCAGGGTCAGGTTGGCCTCGGCCTTGTGGTTGGGCTTGTCCAGGCCCAGTTGCACGCGCACCTCGAACGGGCGTTCCACGTGTCGTCCAAGCCGCTCGAACTTGGTTTCCACGTACTCGCGCAGGGCCGGGGTCACCTCGATGTCGTGGCCGTAGGTCTGGATCTGCATCGGCTGCCTCCTGTCTTGTGAGCCCCCAGCATCCCCCAAAGGAGGTTGCCGCGGGTTGAAGACAGGTTAACGCAGGGCCCCGCGGACGGCGACCGGCCGGATCATGGACAGGACGCGTGGAAAGGCGTTCAATTGATCCTGATGCGCTCGTGCGAAGCGCCGATGTGCATGGCTTCGCGGTACTTGGCCACGGTCCGGCGCGCGACCGGGACTCCGGCAGCCTTCAGCGACTCGGCCAGGCGCGCGTCCGAGAGCGGCTTGCGCGGATCCTCGGCCTCGATCAGGCCGCGGATCATCTGCTGGATGGCCACGCTCGAGGCCTCGCCGCCGCCGCCGGTCTCGATGCCCGAGGCGAAGAAGTCGCGCAGTGCGATCGTGCCGCGCGGGGTGTGCACGTACTTGCGCGCGACCGCGCGCGACACCGTCGATTCATGCATGCCGATCTCGCCGGCGACCGCGCGCAGGGTCAACGGCCGCAGCGCGCGCGCGCCGAATTCGAGGAAGCCCGACTGCTGGCGGATCAGGCAGCGCACCACCTTGAGCAGGGTCTCGCCGCGCGCCTCCAGGTTCTTGAGCAGCCAGCGCGCTTCCTGCAGGCGTCCGCGCAGATAGCCGGCATCCTCGCCGCTGGCGTGCTGGATCATGCGCTCGTAGGCCTGGTGGATGGTCAGGCGCGGCAGCGAGCCATTGGCCAGCAGCGCCAGCCACACACCGTTGCGGCGCACGATCACGCAGTCGGGCACCACGTAGTTGTCGGCCGGCACGTCGCCGATCTGCGAGCCCGGGCGCGGATCGAGCGAGCGCACCAGGGCCAGCGCGGTCTCGGCCTCGGCGGTGCTGCAGCCCAGTTGCGCGCAGACGCCGGGCAGGCCCAGCCGCGGCAGGCGGTCGATCAGGCTGCCCGCGATGCGCAGCGCCAGCGCGCGGCCGGGCGTGTCGGCGGGCAGGGTCTCGAGCTGGATGGCCAGGCATTCGCCCAGGTCGCGCGCGCCGACGCCGACCGGGTCGAAGCGCTGGATCTGCCGCAGCACGGCGAGGATCTCGTCGTCGCCCGGCGACGGTCCCGGCTGCAGGGCCGCGGCGATCTCGGTGAACGGGACGCGCAGGTAGCCGTCGTCCTCGATCGCGTCGATCAGGGCGGCGCCGATCTCCAGGTCGCGTGGCGACAGGTGGCTCAGGTGCAGTTGCCAGTTCAGGTGGTCGTGCAGGGTCTCGGACTGGACCATGCGGCTGGCCGCATCGCCCTCGTCGTCCTCGCCGCCGCGGCCGCTGCCGCCGCTGTACTCGAAACTGCCGCTGTCGGGCCACTCGTTCTCCGCCGGTGCCCAGTCGGCCGTGTCCGCCGGTGCGTCGGTGTCGGCCGCCTCGCCGGAGCCGGCGGCGCCGTCGGCGCCGGCCGCGGGCGCTGGCGCGTCCTCGACCCAGTCGAGCAGCGGATTGCTCTCCACCGCGGCGGCGATCTCGGCTTCCAGCTCGATCACCGGCAACTGCAGCAGGTGCAGCGCCTGGCGCAGCTGTGGCGTCAGGACCAGCTGTTGGCCCAGCGATGTCTGGAGGCGCGGCTTCATTCGTCCGTGGATCCCCGGGACGACGTGCACGGCTACAGGCGGAAGGATTCCCCGAGATAGACCCGGCGCACGTCAGGATTGGCGAGGAGCATGTCCGGAGCCCCCTGCGCGAGCACACCCCCTTCGTTGAGGATATACGCCCGGTCGCAAATGCCCAAGGTCTCGCGCACGTTGTGGTCGGTGATCAGCACGCCGATGCCGCGATGCTTGAGGTGCTCGACGATGCGCTGGATCTCGCCGACGGAGATCGGGTCGACGCCGGCGAAGGGCTCGTCGAGCAGGATCAGGCGCGGACGCGCGGCCAGGGCGCGCGCGATCTCCACCCGGCGGCGCTCGCCGCCCGAGAGGCTCGCGCCCATCTGGTCGGCGACATGGGCGACCTGCAGTTCGTCGAGCAGGCTTTCCAGCTCGCTGCGGCGCCCGGCGCTGTCCAGGTCCTCGCGCAGCTCCAGCACCAGCATGATGTTGTCGGCCACGCTGAGCTTGCGGAACACCGAGGGTTCCTGCGGCAGGTAGCCCACGCCGCGGCGGGCGCGCAGGTGCATGGGTTCGGCGGTGATGTCATGGCCGTCGAGCACGATCCTGCCCTCATCGGCCGGCACCAGGCCCACGATCATGTAGAAGCAGGTGGTCTTGCCGGCGCCATTGGGGCCGAGCAGGCCCACCACCTCGCCCGCGTCCAGGGTCAGGCCGAAATCGCGCACGACCTCGCGTTCGCGGTAGCGCTTGCGCAGTCCCTCGGCGACCAGCATCAGTTCTTCCCGTCGTCGGGAGTCGCCGCGGCCGGCGCGCGGTTGCGCGGCTCGAACTGCAGGGTCACGCGGCCCCCCTCGGCGCCGCCGCCGCCCTGCACCTGGCCGGTGCGCATGTTGTAGACGATGCGCTCGCCGGCGATGCTGCCGCGGCCGGGCTGCTGCACGCTCGCGCCGCCGATGAAGACCACGGTGTCCTGCTGCAGGTCGTAATCGACCTGCGCGGCGCTCGCATTCATGGTGCCGCCGTTGTCCATCTCCTGCTTCAGCCGCACCGGCGAGCCGGTGAGCTTGGCGCTGCGGATCTCGCCGCCGGCCTGGCGCAGGTCGGCGCGGGCCGCGTCGATCACCAGCGAGCCCTGCACGATGTTGACGTTGCCGGTCAGCACGCAGGGCCCGGAGTCGGTGACGGTGCAGTCGCTGCGGTTGGCCTGCACCTGCATGGTCTGCTGGCGGTCGGAGGATTTGCCCAGGGCCGCGCCTGCAAAGGCGACGGCAACCAGGCCCAGGGCCAGCTTAGCGGCGGTTCGGGTCATTGTTCAGGGTCACCTTGGACAGGAGCTGGATGCGCTTGCTGGCCAGATCGGCCTCCATCCCGGTACCGCGCATTGTAGTGCCGGGGGTGGTGATGGTCACGACGGCCTCGGACGTGGCCCGGTTGTCCTGCGGATACACGTCCAGCTGTTCGGTGCGCAGCACGGTCGGTCGGTCGGCGTCCTCCGGACTTTCGGCCACGACCTCGCCCCGCAACTGGACCAGGGTGCTCTTCTCGTTGACCCAGCCGGTCCTGGAGCGTACTTCCCAGCGGTTGCCCTGGTCGTCGGGCATCAGGAACAGGGGCGTGGCCAGCTCGAGCGTGCGCGCGCCGGGGGTCTGGTGGAGTTCTGGCGCCCGGAGCGAGAACGACTCCTGGCCGGTGCTGTCGAGGGTGACGACTTCGAAGTCGCGCAGGATGTAGTCCGAGCGCAGGCCCTCGGCGGCATCGGCCGGATCCTCGGCGTCGTCGTCGCGCCAGGCGAACCACCCGCTCAGCAGGGCGCCGGCGAGCAGGGCCAGGATGAGCCACAGTCGCCAGTTCATCCTTCCCGGTCCTCGAGCAGGGCGGCGACGCGGCCCTGCGCATGCAGGATCAGGTCGCACAGTTCACGCGCGGCGCCCTCGCCGCCGCGCGAGGGCGTCACCCAGTGCACCTGGTCGCGGATCCAGTGATGGACGCTGGCCGGGGCCACCGCCAGGCCGGCGATGCGCAGGACGGTGAGGTCGGGCAGGTCGTCGCCCATGAAGGCGACCTCCTCGCGCGCCAGTCCCAGCCGGCTTCGGATCTCCTCGACGCAGGCGACCTTGTCGCGGACATCGACGTGCGGCTCGGCGCCCAGTTCGCGCGCGCGGTTGGCGGCGACCAGGCTGTTGCGGGCGGTGACGAAGGCCACGGTCACGCCGGCCTTGCGCAGCTGCACCAGTCCCTGCCCATCGAGCACGTTGAACGCCTTGGATTCGCGGCCGTCCTCGTCGAACCACAGGCGCCCGTCGGTGAGGGTGCCATCGACGTCGAAGCAGGCCAGCCGGATGCGGGCGGCGCGCTCGACCAGTTCGGCGGGATAGTCAGGGCGTTCGTGCGGCACGTGGACCTCGGAGGTGGGCGGAAGCGGGGGGCGGGCGGGACCGGGCCGGGCGCGCGGCGATGGCCATCACACCACGCGCGCCCGCAGCAGGTCGTGGAGGTTCAGTGCGCCGACCAGGCGCCGCTGCCCGTCGAGCACCAGCAGCGCGTTGATCTTGCGGGTTTCCATCAGGCGCGCGGCCTCCACGGCCAGCGCGTCGCTGCCGATGGTCACCGGATCGCGCGTCATCACCTCGCGGATCGGCGTGGCATGGACGTCGACGCTGCGATCGCCCAGCGTGCGGCGCAGGTCGCCATCGGTGAACAGGCCGAGCAGCACGCCCGCGCCGTCCACGACCGCGGTGACACCCAGGCGCTTGCGGCTCATCTCGATCAGGGCCTCGCCCAGCGAGGCGTCGCCCGGCACGCGCGGCACGTCGTCGCCGGTATGCATCACGTCGGCGATGTGCAGAAGCAGGCGCCGGCCGAGGGCGCCGGCGGGATGCGAGCGGGCGAAGTCGTCGGCGGTGAAGCCGCGCGCTTCCAGCAGCGCGACCGCCAGCGCATCGCCCATCGTCATGGTCGCGGTGGTGCTGGTGGTCGGCGCCAGGTGCAGCGGACAGGCCTCCTCCGGCACGCTGACGTCCAGGTGCACGTCGGCGGCGGCGGCCAGGGTGGAGCCCGGGCGCCCGGTCATCGCCAGCAGCCGGTTGCCCTGGCGCTTGAGCGCCGGCAGCAGGGTGATGATCTCGTCGGACTCGCCCGAATAAGAGACGGCCAGGACGATGTCCGCGTCGGTCACCATGCCCAGGTCGCCGTGGCCGGCCTCGCCCGGATGCATGTAGAACGCGGGGGTGCCGGTCGAGGCCAGGGTCGCGGCGATCTTGCGCGCGACATGGCCGGACTTGCCCATGCCGGTGCAGACCACGCGCCCGGCGGCGGCCAGCATCAGCGCGCAGGCGCTGGAGAAATCGCCGTCGATGCGCGTGGCGACCGCGGCCAGGCCGCGCGCCTCGACCTCGAACACGCGGCGCCCGCTGGCGGCGAAATCGGGAGCTGCTGGCGCCGATGTGGAGGTCACTGCCATATCCGGGGGGCGGTCTTTCCGATAATCTAAGCCGTTCATATTAAAGCGCTGGCCGGCGCGATAGGTCCGCCGCGCCGATGGCGCGGGCCTCCGGCTCATGCGCGCTTCAGCAGGAACCCACGTGAACCCCGATTTCATCCGCGATCTGATCCAGCAGGGCCTGCCCGGTGCCCGCGTCGACGTCTCGGGCGACGACGGCGTGCATTTCGAGGCCGTGGTCGTGTCCGAGGCCTTCGCCGGCAAGCTGCCGCTGGCCCGCCACCGCATGGTCTACGCCACGCTCGGCGAGCGCATGGGCGGCGAGATCCACGCGCTCGCGCTCAAGACCATGACTCCCGACGAGGCGGCGCGGGGCTGATGGACAAGATCATCGTCTCCGGCGGGGTGGCCCTCGATGGCGAGGTGCGCATCTCCGGCGCCAAGAACGCCGTCCTGCCGATCCTGTGCGCGACCCTGCTGGCCGACGAGCCGGTCGAGATCGCCAACGTGCCGCACCTGCACGACGTGCGCACCACCGCCCGCCTGCTCGGCGGGCTCGGCGCGGGCATCGGCCACGACCAGGCCGCCGCCATCGTGCGCGTGGACCCGTCGACCGTGGACAGCCACCTGGCGCCCTACGAACTGGTGCGCACGATGCGCGCCTCGGTGCTGGTCCTGGGCCCGCTGCTGGCCCGCCACGGCGCGGCGGAAGTCTCGCTGCCGGGCGGCTGCGCGATCGGTTCGCGGCCCGTCGACCTGCACATCAAGGCGCTGGAGGCGCTGGGCGCCGAGATCGTGGTCGAGCACGGCTTCATCAAGGCGCGCGCCGGCCGCCTGCGCGGCGGCCAGGTGAACTTCGAGATGGTCAGCGTCGGCGCCACCGAGAACGTGCTGATGGCCGCCACGCTGGCCGCCGGCACCACCGTCATCGACAACGCCGCGCGCGAACCGGAGATCGTCGATCTGGCCGACTGCCTGGCGGCGATGGGCGCGCGGATCGACGGCGCCGGCACCTCGCGGATCGTGGTCGAAGGCGTCGAGCGCCTGCACGGGGCGCGCCATGCGGTCATCGCCGACCGCATCGAGACCGGCACCTTCCTGGTCGCCGGCGCCATCACCGGCGGCCGCGTCACCGCCACCCACGCGCGTCCCGACACGCTCGGGGCGGTGCTGGACAAGCTGCGCGAGGCCGGTGCCGAAGTGATCGTCGACGGCGACCGCATCACCGTGGACATGCACGGCCAGCGCCCGCGCGCGGTCGACATCGTCACCGAGCCGCATCCGGGTTTCCCCACCGACATGCAGGCGCAGTTCATGGCGCTCAACTGCGTGGCCGAGGGCACCGGCACCATCGACGAGCGGATCTTCGAGAACCGCTTCATGCACGTCAACGAGCTGATGCGCCTGGGCGCCGACATCCACATCGACGGACATCGGGCCACCGTGCGCGGCGTGGAACGGCTCACCGGCGCGCCGGTGATGGCCACCGACCTGCGGGCCTCGGCCTCGCTGATCCTCGCCGGGCTGGTCGCCGAGGGCGAGACCACGATCGACCGCATCTACCACCTCGACCGCGGCTACGAGCACATCGAGCGCAAGCTGTCGGGGCTGGGCGCGCGGATCCGGCGGGAGTCGTGAGCATGCGCCCGCGCGCGCGCTTTTCCCCGCGCCGCAAGGCGCTGCTGGCGGCCGTGCTGCTGGCGCTCGCGGCCATGCTGGTGCTGCGCCTGCTGGGCGTGGCCGGCTTCAATGGCACCCAGCCGCAGGAGATGGACTGGGACGAGGATGGCGTGGCCAGCCGGGCCGAGATCGTCCAGGGTTACACCATCGTCGCCGTCCGCGAGACCCGCGAGGGCGCGCGGACCTGCCGCCATTACGCGCGCATGCGCGATCGCCAGGCGCCGTTCCGGGTCGAATGCCGGGTCGATTTCCGCGCCGGACAGGACGCGCCGCAGGCACCCTGACCGGGGTCGTCCCGGGTCGTCCCGGGTCGTCCCGGGTCGGCGCGACACCTGGCACGCGCCTGCGGGTTGCCGCCGCGCGCTGCCCGCGAGCTGCGCCGCGGCGTCTAGCGCACCGACTTCAGGCGCAGGTCGATATGGTCGCGGCCGTCGCGCTGCTGCAGGATGCGCGCCGGCACCGGCAGGCCGTCGACGATCCAGGCGGTGATGCTGCGGCCGTCATCGTTCCACGCGACCTTGGTGGCCTTGTGGGTCTGGCCGCCGACGGTGACCTGCTCGGTGCCGGCGGGCTGGAACACGCGGCGCCGGACCCGGCCGTCCTCGACCAGGCGATAGCTCAGGTCCTTGCCGGACTTGAAGTCGCGCACCAGCACGAGGTTGAGCAGCATCCCGTCGAGGTCGCCGCGCTGCAGCTTCACCGGACCGCGGCGGTCCTCCTTCACGTCGCCGGCCCAGGTGGCGCGGCCGCTGTTCCAGTCGTAGGTGGCATCGACCGAACGCTTCTTCACCAGCATCGCGGCCAGGCCCGATTCGCCGCCTTGCGAGTCGTTGCCCGACAGCGGGCGCCAGTCGTCGCCATCGGCCTCGAACACCGTGCTCTGGGCCAGGCGCGCGCCGGCGCCGCTGACCTCGAGGCTGTACTTCCAGCGGTCCTCGCCCGCCGGCGCCAGCGTCATGCGGCCGTCGGCCTGCATGCCCATGTAGTTGGCGCTGTAATCGGCGGTGAAAGGCTCCAGCGCCGCGGCGGAGGCCGATGCGGCCGAGAGGGCCAGCAGGGCGGTACAGGCGATCGCCCGCAGCGGATGTCGCGTCAGCATGGTGGTCGTCATGGTCATCGGGTTCCCTGGTATTCGATCAGGCGCAGGTCGACGGCGTCCTCGCCGTTTTCCCGCTGGAGGATGCGCACCGGCGTCGGTACGCCTTGGGCGATCCAGAAGATGGTCTCGTCGTTGCCGCCATTGGTGCGCTCCACGCGCATCGCCTCGTAGCTCAGCTCCGACACGTCGACGTGTTCGGGCTGGTCGGAAACCCGGTAGGCGTAGTCGCGCACGCGGCCACCGTCGACGAAACGGTAGTTCAGCTCCCGGCCCGGAGCGGCGTCGCGGATCACGGCCAGGTTGATGAGCAGGCCGCTCATGTCCCCGTAGCGGATCGGCACCGGCTCGCGCCGCGTCTTCTTGATGTCGCCGGTCCACTGCGCGGTGTTGCTGTGCCAGTCGTAGGTGCCGGTGATCTTCCGGTTGAACAGCACCGCCGCCTTGCGCACCGTGCTTTGCGACAGGGGCCGGTAGATGCCGTTGGCCTCGTCGAACACGGTGCTCTGCTCGAGGTTCAGGCCCATGATGCCGGCGAAGCCGCGGTTGCCCTGGATCTCCAGGTCCACGCGCCAGCGGTTGGCCGCGTCGTCGCGCACGACCTGCATGGTCGCCGTGCCGGCAGGCTTGCCGCCGTACCAGGCCTCATAGCTGGCGACGAAGGGCTCCAGCGCGGCCGCCGCGGGGGCCTGCGCCGGTTGCACGGCGGCCGACAGCGGCGCCGCGCAGAGCGCGGCGCTGATCGAGAGCATGGCGATGGAAGAAGTCAGGCGCATCCGCCGGACATCATGCAAAGGCGTTATTGGACGACAGCTGAAGCGGGCCGGTGGCGCCACCGCGGAAATGTACGCGGTCTTCACGCAGCGTCACGGCCCGTTCGGCGAACAGCTGCAGGGTCGCCAGCAGGAGCGGATGCTCCCGTGCCAGCACGCGCGCCGCCAGCGTCGCCTCGTCGTCGCCAGGCAGCACCGGCACCCGCGCCTGGCCGATCACCGGGCCACCGTCGAGATCGGCGGTGACGAAGTGCACGCTCGCGCCGTGCTCGGCCGCACCCGCGGCCAGCGCCTGCCGGTGCGTGTGCAGGCCCTTGAAGGCGGGCAGCAGCGAGGGGTGGATGTTGATGATGCGCCCGCTGCGCGGCGCGATGGCCGCCGCGCCGATCAGGCGCATGTAGCCGGCGCAGACCACCAGGTCGGGCCGCGACGCGTCCACCGCCGCGAACAACGCCTCGTCGAACGCCATGCGCGAGGCGAACTGCCGCGGCGCCAGCGCCTGCGCATGCACGCCGGCATCGCGCGCGCGCTGCAGGGCGGGCGCCGACGGGCGATCGGAGAATACGCCCACGATCCGGGCGTCCAGTTCGCGCCGCGCGATGGCATCGAGGATCGCCTGCAGGTTGCTGCCGCGTCCGGAGGCCAGCACCGCCAGGCGCAGCGGCCCGGGACGGCTGGCATCCGGCGGCGGCACGCCGTCGCCTGGCGCGACCGCCTGCGCGCGGCGCGCATCTTCGGCCCCAGGGCGCGCCACGCGCGTGCCTCAGCCGATCCTCACGCGTCCATCGCCGCGCGCGGCGACGACCTCGCCGATGCGCCAGTGCGCCAGGCCCAGCCGCGCCAGTTCGCCGCCCAGGGCCGCCAGCGCATCGCGGTCGACCAGCAGCACGAAACCGATCCCGCAGTTGAAGGTGCGCCACATCTCCGCGGGCGCGACGTCGCCCTCGCGCTGCAGCCAGTCGAACACCGGAGGCAGGGCCCAGGAGGAGGCGTCGATGTCCACGCCCAGGCCCTCGGGCACCACGCGGACGATGTTCTCGGTCAGGCCGCCGCCGGTGATGTGGGCCATGGCGTGGATCGCCGGGCCCTGGGCGCCGCGCAGCAGCTCCAGCACCGGCTTGACGTACAGCCGGGTCGGCGCCATCAGCGCGTCGGCCAGGCTGACCCCGCCCACGTCCAGCGAATCCGGGCGCCCGGCGCGGTCGTAGATGCGCCGGATCAACGAATAGCCGTTGGAATGCGGGCCGCTGGAGGCGATGCCGACCAGCACATCGCCCTCGCGCACGCTCGCGCCGTCGCGCAGTTCGGACTTCTCCACCGCGGCCACGCAGAAGCCGGCCAGGTCGTACTCGCCGGGCGGGTACATGTCGGGCATTTCCGCCGTTTCGCCGCCGATCAGCGCGCAGCCGGAGAGCTCGCAACCCCTGGCGATGCCGCCCACCACCGCGACCGTGGTGTCCACGTCGAGCTTGCCGGTGGCGAAGTAGTCCAGGAAGAACAGCGGTTCGGCGCCCTGCACCAGCACGTCGTTCACGCACATGCCGACCAGGTCGATGCCGATGGTGTCGTGGCGGCCGAGCTGCTGGGCCAGCTTGAGCTTGGTGCCGACGCCGTCGGTCCCGGACACCAGCACGGGCTCGCGGTACTTGCCCGACAGGTCGAACAGCGCGCCGAAACCGCCCAGCCCGCCCATCACCTCGGGCCGGAAGCTGCGCCGGACCAGCGGCTTGATGCGTTCGACGACTTCATTGCCCGCGTCGATGTCGACGCCGGCATCGCGGTAGGTCAGGCCGGTGGGAGCGGAAGGAGGGGTGGTCACGGTGCGCAGCTCTGCCGGGTGGCCGCCGATTCTAGCAGCCGCACGGCCCGCGGCCGGGCCTGCCCGCGCGACGGGGGGAACCGCGCGGGAGGCTTTGTGGCACCATTTCGCCACGGCAGGCAGCGGTGAAGGACGTCGGATGCGATTGGCTGTACGTGGTGCCTGGATGATCGGGTGGGCTCTGGCGGCGCTGCTGGCGGCGGCGCCGGCGGCTGCGCAGCGGGTGGAAGGCGATCGCGCCAGCGGCCAGGGCCTGTACGAGGCCGAGGTGCAGGTGCGCACCCAGGGCGAGACCGAGCGCAGCGCGGCCTACGCGCGGGCGCTCGCGCAGGTGTTTGCCAAGCTGTCGGGCGACCGCGACATCACCAGCCGCCCCGGCGTCGGCCAGGAGCTGCGCCGCGCGAGCGAGTACGTGGACGGTTTCGACTACCGCCAGGACGAGAGCGTCGGCCCGAGCGGGGCGCCCAGCTTCCGCACCATGCTGGTGGTGCGCTTCGTGCCGGACGCGGTCGACGCCCTGGCCGCCGCGCTGGGCCTGCCCGTCTGGCCGCAGCCGCGGCCCAAGCCGGTGGTGTGGCTGGCGATCGACGACGGCAAGGGGCCCCGCCTGGTGGGCGTGCAGCAGAGCAATGCGGCCCGGCCCCTGCTGCAGCGGGCCATCGAGCGCGGCTACCGCCTGGGCCTGCCCTCGGGCAGCGCCGCCGAGCAGGCCGCGGCCGGTGCCATCTGGCGCGGCGACAGCGCCGCCATTGCGCGCCTGTCGGCACGCTACAACCCGCCCATGCAGCTGATCGGCAAGCTCTACCGCGGTGGCGAGGGCTGGCAGGCGGACTGGATCTTCGTCGACGACGGGCGCGTGCTGTCGCGCTGGTCGGAATCGGACGCCGATGCGCGACGGGCGATGGCGACCGGCGCGGACGGCGCCGCCGACGCACTGATCAAGCGCTACGCCAAGGCCACGGCCCCGGCCGATCCGGTGGCGCAGCGCATCGTCTTCACCGGGCTGCGCAACGCCGGCGACTACCTGCGGCTGTCGGCGGCGCTCCAGCGCATGTCCGTGGTCCGCGGCATCCGACCGCTGCAGGCCAGCGGCGACCGCATCGAGCTCGAACTCGACCTGCTGACCGGGATGTCCGGCTTCCGGCGCATGGTCGATGACGGCCTGCTGCTCGAGGTCGAGGGCGGCGACGAGTTCGCCACCCCGGTCTACATGCTGCGCTGAGCCACGGAGCCGCCCCCATGCACGACACCTCCGCGGGCGCCGATATCGCCCGCTTCCTCCGGCGCCTGCAGTGGGGCCTGGTCGCGATCACGGTGCTGTGGCTGGTGGCCCTGCTGGGCCCGATCCTCACGCCCTTCGTGCTGGCCGCCCTGCTGGGCTGGCTCGGCGATCCGCTGGTCGACAGGCTCGAGCGCGCAGGGCGCTCGCGCCCGGTCGCGGTGACCCTCGTGTTCATCCTGATGGTGATGCTGCTGGTGCTGGTGGTGCTGATCCTGGTGCCGATGGTCGAACGCCAGGTGGTGACCCTGATCGATGCGCTGCCGCAGTACCGCGACTGGTTCATGGAGACCGCGCTGCCCTGGGTGGAGAAGCGCACGGGCATCGAGATCACCTCCTGGCTCGACCCGCAGCGGCTGATCGAGCTGGTGCGCTCGCACTGGACCCAGGCCGGCGGCGTGGCGGCCACGCTGTTCGGCTACCTGTCCAGCTCGGGCTTCGCCTTCCTGGCCTGGATCGCCAACATCGTGCTGCTGCCGATCCTGACCTTCTACTTCCTGCGCGACTGGGACCTGCTGGTCGAGCGCGTGGCCGCCATGGTCCCGCGCGACCACATCGACACCGTGACGCGGCTGGCGCGCGAATCGGACGAGGTGCTGGGCGCGTTCCTGCGCGGCCAGTTCATCGTGATGCTGGCGCTGGGCGCCATCTACGCGATCGGGCTGTCGGCGGTGGGGCTCAACCTCGGCCTGCTGATCGGCATCGTCGCCGGCCTGATCAGCTTCGTGCCCTACCTGGGCGCGACCACCGGCGTCGTGCTGGCGGTGCTGGCGGCGCTGGTGCAGGCCCAGGGCTTCGACCTGCAGCTGCTGGTGCTGGTGGGCGTGGTGTTCACGGTCGGCCAGCTGATCGAGAGCTACATCCTCACGCCGCGCATCGTCGGCGACCGCATCGGCCTGCATCCGGTGGCGGTGATCTTCGCGATCATGGCCGGCGGGCAGCTGTTCGGCTTCGTCGGCATGCTGATCGCGCTGCCGGTGGCGGCCGTGGGCAACGTGCTGCTGCGCTTCGCCCACGAGCGCTACACCCACAGCCGCCTGTATGCCGGCGACGGGCCCAAGATCGTCCTGGAGGGCCAGCGCACGCCGGCCGGCATCGTGCTCGAGGACGATGTGGGCAATGCCGGGAACGGCCGCGCCGAGCCCGACGACCGCGACCGGGGCGCCTGACCGGTGATGCCGCCTTCTTCGCCGCAGCTGCCGCTGGCGCTGCGCTATCCGCCCGACCAGCGCCTGGAAACCTTCCACGCGCGCGATGCGTCGCTGGTGGCGCAGCTGCAGGCGTTCGCCGGCGGCGGCGCGACCGGGGAGGCGCTGCTGCTGGTCGGTGCCGCCGGCACCGGCAAGAGCCATCTCGCGCTGGCGGTGTGCGCCGGTGCCGATGCGGCCGGCCTGCGTGCCGGCTACCTGCCGCTGGCCAGCGCCGCCGGGCGCCTGGGCGACGCGCTCGACTCGTTGCACGCGCTGGACCTGGTCGCGCTCGATGGCGTGGAGGCGGCCGCCGGCGATCGCGACGACGAGGTGGCGCTGTTCCACTTCCACAATCGCATGCACGATGCCGGGCGACGGGTGCTCTACACCGCCCAGGCCACGCCCGATGCCCTGCCGCTGGTCCTGCCGGATCTGCGCTCGCGCCTGTCCCAGTGCACGCGGGTGGTGCTGGAACGGCTGGACGACGAAGGTCGCGGCGAAGTGCTGCGCCTGCGCGCGCGCCGCCGCGGCCTGCAGATCGACGAGGCCGCGATCGAGTGGCTGCTGCGTCACGTCGGCCGCGACCTGTCGGGCCTGACCGGCCTGCTCGACCGTCTCGATCGCGCCTCGCTGGCCGCGCAGCGGCGCATCACGGTGCCGTTCCTGCGCCAGGTGCTGGGCGCGTCCGGCCCGGGCTGAGGGCTCAGGCCGCGCGCAGCGCGGCGTCCAGCTGCTGCAGCCGCTGCGGGGTGCCGACGTCGGTCCAGGCACCGGCGTGGTGCTCGCCGGTGGCCGCGCCGCGGCGCATGGCCGCGCGCAGCAGCGGCGCCAGCCGGAACCGCGGCGGCGTGTCGCCGGCACCGGGCGCCGCGCCGATCGCGGCGCGCCAGTCCTGCAG
>Ga0233369_1000094_pt1 | contig 45382 bp, 40 predicted proteins | sample ElkDunMinimDraft_26_FD_191537 | JGI IMG/M metagenome (GOLD analysis project Ga0233369, IMG submission 191537) | Fecal eukaryotic communites from dung pellets of Tule Elk in California, USA - Elk Dung D16 | ecosystem: Host-associated > Mammals > Digestive system > Large intestine > Fecal | place... | reverse complement strand
GCCGACCTGTTCAACCCCAGCCGCGCCGGCATCTCCGAGGCGGTGATCCCGCCCACCTCCAAGTTCATCGGCAAGACCGCGGCCGAGCTGCAGCTGCGCCGGCAGTACGGCATCAGCCTGCTGGCGATCAACCGCGACAAGACGGTGATCCGCGAAAACCTGCGCGACACCGCGCTGCGCGCCGGCGACATGCTGGTGCTGCACAGCATCTGGCAGGACCTCGCGCAGGCGGCCGGCAAGCGCGACTTCGTGATCGTCACCGACTATCCCAAGGGCGAGCAGCGGCCGCACAAGTTCCGCATCGCCATGGTGATCTTCGCCGTGACCATGCTGATCGCGCTGTCCGGACGCGTGCCGACCTCGATCGCGCTGATGACCGGCGTGGCCGGCATGCTGGTGTTCGGCGTGCTGAAGATGGACGAGGCCTATTCGGCGATCAGCTGGAAGACGGTGTTCCTGATGGCCTGCCTGATCCCCCTGGGCTGGGCGATGGACGGCAGCGGCGCCGCGGCCTGGGTCGCGGGCCACACCATCGAGCGCCTGCCCACCGGCCTGCCCTCGTGGCTGCTGGAATTCGCCGTGGCCGTGCTCACCGCCGCCTTCTCGATGGTGATCAGCCATGTCGGCGCGACCATCGTGGTGGTGCCGATCGCGGTCAACCTGGCCCTGGCCAGCGGCGGCAACCCGACCGCGTTCGCGCTGATCGTCGCGCTGTCGGCATCCAACAACTTCGTCACCCAGTCCAACCCGGTGATGTCGATGATCACCGGCCCGGGCGGCTACCGCCCGCGCGAACTGTGGAAGATCGGCCTGCCGCTCTCGCTCGTCTACACCGCCATCGTAGTGCTGGCGGTGAACCTGATGTTCTGACACGCGGCGCTGTGGAGCCGGCCGCGCGCGCGATCAGCCGGCCAGCCGCACCATGCCGTCGACCACTTCGACGTCGACCGGGCGCAGCGCCTCGCCGCGACAGGGACCGGCCACGCACAGGCCGCCCGCCAGCTCGAAGCTGGCGCCATGCGCGGCGCAGACCAGCAGGCCATCCTTGGATTTGAGGAACTGTCCCGGTGCCCAGTCCAGGCGCCGCCCGGCATGCGGGCAGACATTGAACCAGGCGCGCACCCGGTCGCCATCGCGGTGCAGGACCAGCGACTCGGCATCGCCATCCAGCACCGCGCCGACCTCGACGAAGCCTCCATCGGGGATCGCCTCGAATGCGGAGAGGGGTTCCTGCTCAGCTGCGTTCACGACGATTTAACATTCCTGTTACAACTTTGCGAACGGAGGGCCCGATACTGCGGCCTTCCCTATTGTGGCACTCCCAACGCATGTCGTCTGTCTTCTTCCGCACGCTGCATGCCCGCTTCGACGCCTCCGGTGCGCGCGGGTTGTTCACGCCGCGCAAGCCGCGCAATCCGCTGCTGCGGGTGGCGCTGGGACTGGTGGGCGTGGCCGTGCTGGCGGGGCTGCTGGTGGTCGGACTGGTGGTGGGCGCGGCCATGGTCTCGTTCGGCCTGCTGCGCGGCGCCCTGCGCGGACGCACGCACAAGCCCGCCCGCGAGTCGCTCGACGCCGAGTACCGCGTGGTGTCCAAGCCCGGCCAGCCCGTCCTGCGCTGACCCATGTCCGACGTCGTCGCGGCGCCAGCCCCGCCCCGCATCCCGGTACGCGGCGGCGGAAGCTTCCCGGTGCGCAGGATCTACTGCGTCGGGCGCAACTTCGCCGACCACGCGCGCGAGATGGGCGCGACCGCGCCGGCCTCGCGGGCCGAGCGCGGCACCCCGGTGTTCTTCCACAAGCCGGCCGACGCCATCGTCGTCGACGGCCAGGTGGCCTATCCGCCCGGCACCACCGACCTGCACCACGAGGTGGAGCTGGTGGTCGCGCTGGGGCGTGATGCGCCGCCGGGCGAACTGCCGGTCGAAGCTGCCGGCGAACTGGTCTACGGCTATGCCGTGGGCCTGGACCTGACCCGGCGCGATCTCCAGGCCGCGGCCAAGGCCAAGGGCCTGCCCTGGGACACGGCCAAGGGCTTCGACCAGTCCGCACCGGTGGGCGCGATCGTGCCGGCCGCCGAGGTCGGCGAACTCGCGCTACGCAGCCTGTCGCTGGAAGTGAACGGTCTGGTCCGTCAGCGGTCGACCCTCGACCAGCTGATCTGGGACGTGCCGGAGATCCTGCACGAACTCTCGCGCCTGTACGCGCTGCGCGCCGGCGACCTGGTGTTCATGGGCACGCCGGCCGGCGTGGCCGCGCTGCAGCCTGGCGATCGCTGCGTCGCGCGCCTGGACGACCTGCTCGAGCTTCATTGCCAGCTTCTGCCACGCTCGGCATAGTGGCCGCGCGCGCGGGTCCGTCCCCGCGCAGCCCCCACAGTACGAGGATGCAGCGATGGGCATGATCAACGAGTTCAAGGAATTCGCGATGCGCGGCAACGTCATCGACCTCGCCGTGGGCGTGGTGATCGGCGCTGCCTTCGGCAAGATCGTCACCTCGCTGGTGGACAACGTGATCATGCCGCCGATCGGACTGCTGCTGGGCGGCGTGGACTTCAGCGATATCGCCTGGACGCTGCGCGGCGCCACGGTGAACGCGGCGGGTGAGGAAGTACCTGCGGTCGTCGTCGGCGTCGGCGAGTTCCTCAACACCATCGTGCAGTTCGTCATCATCGCCTTCGCGATCTTCCTGCTGGTGAAGGTGATCAACCGCGTGCATCGCAAGCCCGAAGCCGCGCCCGCCGCGCCGCCGGAAGAAGTGGTGCTGCTGCGCGAGATCCGCGACTCGCTGCGCAAGTAGCGCGGCAAGGCCTCCCTCGGGGCGGCGCGCGCCTGCTAGGCTCGCCGCTTCCCCGCTTTCCGGAAGGCCTCGATGCGTCTGCCCCTGCTGGTGTCCGCGTGCCTGTTGTCGCTTCTGGTCGTACCGGCGTACGCCGCCGATGAGGCCGTGTCCGCGGTGGCGGGCTCGACCGCCGTGCTGCGCGAGCGCGCACTGGCCGACGGCACCGCATGGCAGGTGGTCGAATCGCTGACCTCGGAGATCGGCCCGCGCCTGGCCGGCAGCGAGGCCGATGCGCGGGCGGTAGCCTGGGCGCAGGCCAAGTTCCGCGAGCTGGGCTACGACAAGGTCTGGATCGAGCCGGTCACGTTCCCGAAGTGGGAACGCCGCGGCGAGTCGGCGCAGGTGCTCGGCGAGTATGCGCAGCCGCTGGTGGTGACCGCGCTGGGCGGCAGTCCGGGCGGCACGGTCGAGGCCGGGATCGTGCGCTTCGACAGCCTCGAGGCGCTGCAGGCCGCGCCCGCGGGCTCGCTCGCCGGGCGCATCGCCTTCGTCGACTCGCCGATGGAGCGCGCGCGCGATGGCAGCGCCTACGGCAACAGCGGCGCGATCCGCAGCCGTGGCCCGTCCGAGGCGATCCGCAAGGGCGCCGTCGCCTTCCTGATGCGCTCGGCGGGCACCAGCGAACACCGCGTCGCCAATACCGGCATCACCCGTTTCGATGAAGGACTCGCCCCGGTCCCGGCGGCGGCGCTGTCGCTGCCCGATGCCGACCAGCTCGCACGCCTGCTCGCGCGCGGGCCGGTGCGCGTGCGGCTGGCGCTCGATTGCGGCTGGGATGGCGAGTACACCTCGCACAACGTGATCGGCGAGATCACCGGGCGCGAGGCGCCGCAGGAACTGGTGCTGCTCGGCGCGCACCTGGACTCCTGGGACCTGGGCACCGGCGCGATCGACGATGCCTCGGGCATCGGCATCACCATGGCCGCCGGCCGCCTGCTCGGGCAGCTGCCGCAGCGGCCGCGGCGCACGATCCGGGTGGTCGCCTTCGCCAACGAGGAGCAGGGCCTGCTCGGCGCGCGCGAGTACGCGCGCCGGCACGCCGCCGACGTGGGCCGGCACGTGGTCGCGGTGGAAAGCGACTTCGGCGCCGGGCGCATCTACGGCTTCAACACCAGCGCGGGGCTGGAGCATGCGACCAGCGCCGCGATCGCCGAGGCGCTCGCGCCGCTGGGCATCGCGCCCATGCCCGGAGAGGGCGGCCCGGGGCCGGACATCTCGCCGCTGGCCGCGGCCGGTGGTGCCTGGGCCTGGCTCGGCCAGGACGGCACCCACTACTTCGACCTGCACCACAACGCCGACGACACGCTCGACAAGGTCGATCCCGACGCCCTGGCGCAGAACGTCGCCGCCTACGCGGTGTTCGCCTGGCTGGCGGCCGAGTCGCGCGAGGATTTCGGCAGCGCGCCGAAGGACCAGGACGGCTGAACCGCGGCCGCCCGGCCCCGTGGCACGGCTGACGCCCACACGGCGCATGCGCGGCCACGCACGGGTCACCGCCCCGGCGTCGCCAGCAGTCTTTCGACCTCGTCGCGCGCGGGCGCATGTGCCCCGGGCCGCGTGCACGCCGCGGCCCCCACCGCGGCGGCAAAGCGCAGGTGCCCGCTCCAGTCCTGTCGCGGCCTCTGCAGCAGGCTGGCCAGGAAGCCTCCGAGACAGGCATCGCCGGCGCCGACCGTATCGCTGACCGGTACCGCGAACGCCGGCTGCTCGATGCGGCCCCCGTCCACGTACAGGCACATGCCCTTTCCGCCGCGGGTATAGAGCAGCAGCGACCCCGCCCGCATCCGCTCGCGCAGCCCTGCCAGCGCCTCGCACTCGGGCAGGCGCGGATAGAGGTGGCGCAGGTCCTCGTCCGAGAGCTTGAGCAGGTCCGCGATCGCCGCCAGCCGTTCGAACCGCGGGAGATAGTCCGCACCCATCAGGTTCCGGCAGTTCGGGTCGAAGCTGATCGGGACCCCGCGCGCGCGCAGGTCGGCGGCCAGCGCCATCAGGCGGTCGCCCAGCGGCTGGCGCACCAGGCTGATGGAACCGAAATGCGCATACCGGCAGGCCTGCCGCCAGCCATCGGGCAGGCGCCGCGGATCGAAGCCCTGGTCGGCGCTGCCGGCGAACAGGTACTGCGGCGGATCGAGCGAATGCACCACCGCCAGCAGCGGCGGCAGCGCGACCTGCTGGGCGAAGCGCAGGTCCAGCCCGGCCTGCGTCGACCGCGCCAGCAACTCCCGGCCGAGCGCGCCCGCGCCCACCGCGCCGGCCCAGCCGGTATGCACGCCCAGGAGCGCGGCCACGCGCGCGAGGTTCCAGCAGGCGCCGCCGGGCACGCCGCGCCACAGGCCATCGCCCGCGGGCACCAGGTCGGTCAGCGCCTCGCCGAAGACCACCAGCGCGGGCAGCGCGTCCGCGTCGCCCTTGTGGCCCGATTCCGGCCGCGTCGAACCACGTTGCATCCGCCGCCCTCCCGAGTAAGCGCACAGCATGTCACGCACCCACCCACCCGCGGCGCGGCGCGGCCAGGCCATTCCGAATCGTCACCGCGGTATTCCAGACGCGGCGCGCGCGCGCGCGTAGGCTCGCAGGTTCCGCACAGGGAGCCGCACGATGCGCCGTCGATATCCGCTGCTGTCCGCGTTTGCCCTGCTGTTCGTGCTCGCCCTGCCAACGGTCGCCCGGGCGGTCGAGGCCGCGGGCGCGGCGCTGCGGTCGCCCGGCGGGCAGGCCGGCCTGACGTTCTCGCAGGACGAGGGCGGCGTGGCCTTCGCGCTGGACTGGCGGGGGCGCCAGCTGCTGCTGCCCTCGCCCCTGGGCATGGCGCTGGACGAGGACGTACGCCTGGGTCCTGGCATGCGCATCGTCGGGCTGCGCCGCCGCGAGGGAGACGAGCGCTACCGCCTGGTCGCCGGCAAGCATCGCGAGGCGCGCGACCATTACCGCGAACTGGAACTGGACCTGGCCGATGCCGACGGCAGGCGCCTGGGCGTGATCGCCCGCGCCTACGACGACGGCGTCGCCCTGCGCTACCGGCTGCCGCGTCCAGACCACGGCGATCTGGCCGTGCGCCAGGAGCTCACCGGCTACCTGTTCGCCGACGACTACCGCTGCTGGTCGTTCAACGTCGGCCGCTTCAACACGCCGCACGAGGGCGAGTTCGACCCGATCCAGGCCTCCAGGATCCGGCCGATGCACCTCATCGACCTGCCCCTGGTCTGCGAGGCGGGCGGCGGCGCCACCTTCGCCATCGCCGAGGCCGACCTGGACCGCTACGCGGCCTTCTATCTGTCCGGCCGCGGCGACGGCCGCCTGGGCCTGGACACGCGGCTGTCGCCGCGCCAGGACACGCCTGGGATCGCCGTGCGCCTCGCCCGCGACGAACTCGACGGGGACGGACACCTGACGCCCTGGCGCGTGGTGATGCTGGGAGACCGCCCGGGCGACCTGGTCGAGAGCAACCTCATCTCCCACCTCAACCCGCCCACGCCGCTCGCGGACACGTCCTGGATCGTGCCCGGCAAGAGCGCCTGGGACTGGTGGTCGGGCAGCGTGGCGCCGGACGTGGCGGAGGCCGGCATGAACACCGCGACCATGCGCCGCTATATCGACCATGCCGCCGACATGGGCCTGGACTACATGCTGATCGACGCCGGCTGGTACCCGGGCAGCAGCGGCGGCGACCTGTGGGACCCCTCCGCCGACGCCTCCCGCCCGGTTCCCGGACTCGACCTGCCCGCCCTGCTCGCGCATGCACGCGAGCGCGGCGTCGGCATCTGGCTGTGGGTGCACTTCAGGGCGCTGGACACGCGCATGGACGAGTTGTTCGCGCGCTATCGCGACTGGGGAGTCAAAGGCGTCAAGGTCGACTACATGGACCGCAACGACCAGGAGATGGTCGCCTTCTTCCACCGCATGATGCGCAGCGCCGCCGGACACCGGCTGATGCTCGACCTGCATGGCGCCTACCGGCCCACCGGCCTCAACCGCACCTGGCCGCACTTCCTCACCCAGGAGGGCGTGCTCGGCGCCGAGTACAACAAGTGGAGCCGCCGGGTGACGCCCACGCACAACGTGACCATCCCGTTCACGCGCATGCTGGTGGGTCCGATCGACTACACGCCCGGCGGATTCCGCAATTCCAGGCCGGAGCAGTTCCAGGTTTCGTTCACCCGGCCGCAGGTGATGGGCAGCCGCGCGCACCAGCTCGCGATGTTCGTGGTCTACGACAGTCCGCTGCAGATGGTGGCCGACAGCCCGGAGGTGTACATCGACGCCGCGGGCGCCGACTTCATCGGGCTGGTGCCGACCTCATGGGACGAGACGCGCGTGCTCGACGGCGCAATCGGGGAGTACATCGTGCTGGCGCGCCGCCACGGCGCGGACTGGTACATCGGCGCGATGGGCAACGAGGCCGCGCGCACGCTCGACATCGACCTGTCGTTCCTCGACGAGGGGCCGTTCGAGGCCACGCTGTGGCAGGACGGTGCGGCGCCGGTCGAGGTGCGCCGGGAAACGCGGCGGCTGCGCGGCGGCGACACGCTGCGCCTGGCGCTTGCCGAAGGGGGCGGAGGCGCGGCCCTGCGCCTGGTGCCGGTCGCCGCCGACTGAAGGGACGCGGGCTAGCCGCGCATACCCCTGGCCCATTGCGCGAGCAGCACCGCGGTGGCGGCGGCGACGTTGAGGCTCTCCACCTCGCCCGTGCCGGGGATCGACAGGCGCTGGTCGCAGGCCGCGGCCAGCGCCTCGCCCATGCCGGCGCCCTCGGCGCCCAGCACATAGATCAGGCGCGACGGCAGCGATGCCGCGAACAGGTCGTCGCCACCGCGCACGACGGTGGCGGCCAGGGCGAAGCCGGCCGCGTGCAGCTGGCCGATCGCCCCGTCCACCGCCCCTAGGCGGACGAAGGGCACCGCCTCGGCGCCGCCTTCGGCGACCCGTGCCGCCGCGCCGGACAGGGCCAGCGGCGACTCGGCGGGCAGCAGCAGGGCCGACACGCCGAAATGGGCCGACGAGCGCAGGATCGCGCCCAGGTTGTGCGGGTTGCCGACGCCGTCCAGCCACAGGGCGCAGCAGGGTCCGGCCGGCAGCGCCGACAGCCACGCCTCCAGCGAACGCGGAGCCTCGCGCAGCACGTCGGCGACCACGCCCTCGTGATGGGTGCTCGCCGCGAGCTTGCGCAGCTCGTCGACCTCCTCGACCACGCGATAGCCGACGCGGTTGGCCACGCACCACTTCAGCAGCGGCTGCAGGTCCGGGATCCGCGAGGGCTCCAGATACAGCTTGCGGATCGCCTGCGGCCGGCGTGCGAAGACCGCACGCACCGCGTTGAGGCCATACAGGCGCATCTCGCCGCGCCGGTCCGGGGCGGCCGGTGCCGCGTCCTCGCGCGCGCGGGCGCCACCGCGTCCACGCGCCCCCCAGGGGGCGTCGCGGCCGGGTGCTGGCGGTGGCGGGCGCCTGTCGGACATGCTCAGGACCGCTTGCGCCAGAAGTCGGCGTTGCGGATGCCCAGCGCATCCGGATCGAACACCGGGTCCAGGCCCTGCTTCTTCTGCCGCTCGTAGTCGCGCAGCGCGGCCATGGCCGGCTTCTGCAGCAGCAGGATGGCGATGATGTTGAGCCAGGCCATCAGCCCCACGCCGATGTCGCCCAGCGCCCAGGCCGTGCTCGCGTTGTGGAAGGCGCCGAATACCACCATGACCAGGATCGCCAGGCGCAGCATCAGGGTCGCCAACGGGCGGGTCTTGTGGCCGTTGATATAGGTGAGGTTGGTCTCGGCCATGTAGTAATAGGCCATGATCGTGGTGAACGCGAAGAAGAACAGCGCCGTCGCCACGAAGCCCGCGCCCCAGCCCGGCAGCACGGTATCGATGCCGTTCTGGACGAAGCCGGCGCCCGGTTCGATGCCGGGCAGGGCTTCCTGCAGCATCGCACCATCCGGCCCGACCACGTTGTACATGCCGGTGGCCAGCACCAGGAAGGCGGTCGAGGTGCAGATCAGCATGGTGTCGAAGTAGATCGCCCAGGCCTGCACGTAGCCCTGCTTGGCCGGGTGGGACACCTCGGCGGCGGCCGCCGCATGCGGCCCGGTGCCCTGCCCGGCCTCGTTGGCGTAGATGCCGCGCTTGACGCCCCACTCCACCGCCAGGCCCAGCATCGCGCCGAACCCGGCGTGCATGCCGAAGGCGCTGGAGAAGATGAGGTCGAACATCTGCGGCAGGTAGTCGTAGTTGAGCACCATCACCGTCAGCGCGGTGAGGATGTAGCCCACCGCCATGAAGGGCACGACCAGTTCGGCGAAGGCCGCGATGCGCTTGACGCCGCCGAAGATGATCGTCGCCAGCAGCAGGGCCACTGTGATGCCGATGCCCAGCTTGAGCGCGTCGCGCGAAGCCATGCCCATCACCTGGCCTTCGAGCGAGCCGCACAGCGCGCCGCCCTGGCAGGCGTTGGCGATGCCGTCGGCGATGGCGTTGGCCTGCACGCCGGGCATCAGCACGCCGGCCGCGGCGATGGTCGCCAGCGCGAACAGCACCGCGTACCACTTCAGCCCCAGGCCCTTCTCGATGTAGTAGGCCGGGCCGCCGCGGTAGCGCCCCTCGTTGTCCTTCTCCTTGTAGATCTGCGCCAGGCAGCACTCGACGAACGAGGTCGACGCGCCCAGGAAGCCCATCACCCACATCCAGAACACGGCGCCGGGGCCGCCGAAGGCGATGGCCGTGGCCACGCCGGCGATGTTGCCGATGCCGATGCGGCCGGACATCGACATGGCCAGCGCCTGGAACGAGGAAATGCCGGCGTCGGACTTCTGTCCGGAGAAGGTCAGCCGGGTCATCTCGACCAGGCCACGCACCTGCATGAAGCGGGTGCGGAAGGTAAACCACAGCCCGGCGCCCAGGCACAGCGCGATCAGCGCCTGGCTCCAGATGATGCCGTTGATCCAGCCAAGCACTTCTTCCACGGATGCCCTCCTGCGGTCGGTCGACGCTCCGACCGGGACGGCGGGCGCAAGCCTGAAACGATAACCGATTCCGCGATCCGGCCAAGCTCCAATGGTCACGCCTGGCCCGGAGGGAATGGCGCGAGCCGGCCGAAGATCCGCAGGTCGTGCAGCCGCCCGCGCTTGCGCACCGCACAGCGCAGCCGCCCTTCCTCCGCGAAGCCGTTCTTCTCCAGCACTCGCGCCGAGGCGAGGTTGAAGTCCAGCACGCCGGCCTGCAGGCGCAGCAGGCCGTGGCGCGCGATCAGCCAGGGCGCGAACGTGGCCAGCACCCTGCTCATGATGCCGCGGCCCCAGTGGGCGCGCCCGAGCCAGTACCCCACCTCGGCGCCGATCGCGCGCTCGCCCGCAAGCACGGTGGCTCCGATGCCCCCGCAGGCCAGCCCCTCCAGTTCGATCGCGAACACCGGACCCGAGAGGTCGAGCACGTTGCCGGACAGGAAAGCCAGCCCGTCTTCGCGGGTATAGGGGAAGGGAAAGCGGTCGCTGGTGCCCCGGGAGACCTCGGCGTCGTCGGCATGGCGCAGCAGCGCGTCGAGATCGTCCGGCCGCCAGGCACGCAGCCGGATCGCCCGGTCGACGACCAGGATGGTGTCGTGCATGGCCTCCCTCCGCGGCGGATCCTTCCGCCCGATTGTGGCGCGGCCGCCCGGCCGCGCCAATCGGGGATCAGGCGTGCCCGCCCACCGCCGGAGTCTGCGCCTCCAGCTCCTCGAGCTGGCGTGCCAGCGCCTCGGGCGACCGGGTGAACGGAGCCAGCAGCGCATAGAACGCCGGCACCACGAACAGCGACAGCACGGTGGCAAAGGACACGCCGAAGATGATCACCACGCCGATGGTCGCGCGACTGGCCGAGCCCGGCCCGCCTGCGACCACCAGCGGCACCGCGCCCACGACCGTCGCGGCCGAGGTCATCAGGATCGGGCGCAGGCGCACCGCCGAGGCCTCGACGATGGCGTCGATCACGCCACGGCCCTCGTCGCGCAGCTGGTTGGCGAACTCGACGATCAGGATGCCGTTCTTCGCCGCCAGCCCCACCAGCATCACGATGCCGATCTGGCTGAAGAGGTTGAGCGTGCCCCCGGTCGCCCACAGGCCGATCAGCGCGCCGAGCACGGCCAGCGGCACGGTCAGCATGATCACCAGCGGATGGATGAAGCTCTCGAACTGCGCGGCCAGCACCAGGTAGACGATCAGCAGGGCCATGGCGAAGGTCACCAGCACCGCGCCGCCGGCGCGCTGGTACTCGCGCGACTCGCCCTTCCAGTCGATCTGGGCGTAGTCGGGCAGTTCCTCGTCGACCACCTGCCGGGTCCATTCCAGGGCCTCGCCCATGGTGTAACCCGGCGCCAGCCCCGCGCTGATGGTGATCGCACGCAGGCGGTTGAAGCGGTTGAAGTTGCCCGGCTCGGCCAGCTCCTCCAGCGTGACCAGGCTCGACATCGGCACCAGTCCGCCGTCGCCGCTGCGCACGTAGGTGTTGGCCAGGTCCGCCGGCGTCATTCGCGCCTCGCGCCCGGCCTGCACCATCACCTCGTATTCCTCGCCGTTGTCGACGTAGGTGGTGACGCGGCGCGACCCCATCATCGTCTCCAGCGTGCGCCCGATCTGGGTCACCGGCACGCCGAGGTCGGCCGCGCGCGCGCGGTCGATCTGCACGCGCATCTGCGGGCGCGTTTCCTTGTAATCCGAATCCGGGTCCTGGATGCCCGGGTTGGACTCCATGCGCTGCAGGATGCGGTCGCGCCACCCGGCCAGTTCCTCGTAGTCCGGCCCGCCGAGCACCAGCTGGTAGCGCTGCCCACGGCTGCCGACCAGGCCGCCAGGCACGTTGGCGCGCACCTGCACGCCGGGCAGCGTCCCGAACTGGCGACGCAGGCCGGCCACCACTTCCTCGGTGGTCTGCTCGCGCTTGCCCCAGTCCTCGAGGAAGATGATCACGTGGCCGGTGTGCATTTCCTCGCCGCCACCCCAACCGCGCGGCACGCGCGAATTGGCGCGCTGGATCGGCTTGCCCTCGCCCACCTCGGCAAGCACGATCTCCTCGACCTGCTGCACCTGGGACACGGTGTAGTCGAAGCCCGCGCCTTCCGGCCCGTCGACCATCACGAAGAAGCGGCCACGGTCCTCCGCCGGCGCCAGCTCGCTGGGCACGCGGATGAACAGCACCGCCGCGACCACCGCGAACAGGCCCATCGCCACCACCAGCAGCGCCAGCAGGCGCCGCGCGGGGATGCGGACCAGGCGCCCGACGCCGCGGCCGTAGGCGCTGCTCAGGCGTCCGAGCTGGCGTCCCGTCCAGGCATTGAAGCCGGTGGCCTTGCCATGCGGACGCAGCAGCTTGGAGCACATCATCGGCGTGAGCGTCAGCGCGACGAAGGCCGACAGCGCCACCGCGCCGGCCAGCGCCACCGACAGCTCGCGGAACAGCCGCCCGGTATTGCCTTCCATGAAGCCCACCGGCAGGAACACCGCGACCAGTACCGCGGTGGTGGCGATCACCGCGAAGGCCACCTGCGCGGTGCCGCGGCGCGAGGCGACGAGCGCCGGCTCGCCCAGGTCGACGCGGCGCTGCGCGTTCTCCAGCACGATGATCGCGTCGTCCACCACCAGGCCGATGCACAGCACCAGGGCCAGCAGGGTCAGCAGGTTGATCGAGAAGCCGAAGGCATACAGCGCGATGAACGCGGCCACCAGGCACACCGGCACGGTGACCGCGGGAATCAGCGCCGCGCGCAGGCTGCCCAGGAACAACCAGATCACCAGGAACACCAGCACCATGGCCTCGAGCAGCGTCCAGTACACGCGCTTGATCGAGGCGTCGATGAAGGTGGTGCCGTCGTAGGCGACGAAGATGTCGGTGCCGGCCGGCAGGGTCTGCTGGATCACCTCGGCCTCGGCGCGCGCGGCCCGCGCCACGTCCAGCGCATTGGCCGTCGAGGTGCGCACGATGCCCAGGCCCACGTTCGGCACGCCGTTGCTGCGCAGGTAGGAGCGCCGTTCCTCGGGTCCCAGCTCGACCTGGGCCACGTCGCCCAGGCGGACCACGTAGCCGTCGGCGCCCTTGCGCAGCGGGATCTGCGCGAACTGCTCGGGCTGGCGGTAGCCGCGCTCCACGCGCAGGGTGAAATCGCGCGATTCGGACTCGATGCGGCCGGCCGGCAGTTCCACGTTCTCGGCGCGCAGCGCCGCCTCGACGTCGGAGGCGGTGATGTCGCGCGCGGCCATGGCGTCGCGGTCGAGCCAGATGCGCATCGCATAGCGCTGCGAGCCGCCCATCTGCACCTGGGCCACGCCGTCGAGCGCCGACAGCCGGTCGACCACGTAACGCTCGGCGTAGTCGCTCAGCTCCATGGTGTCCATCACCGTGGAACGCATGTTGAGCCAGATGATGACGTCCGCATCGGCCTCGACCTTGGCGATCTGCGGCGGGTCGGCCTCGTCGGGCAGGCGGTCCATGACCCGGCTGATGCGGTCGCGCACGTCGTTGGCCGCGGCCTCGATGTCGCGGGTCAGGTTGAACTCGATGGTCACGTCGGCACGGCCGTTGCGGCTGCTCGACTGGATGGTGTTGATGCCCTCGATGCCCGACAGCGCATCCTCGAGGATCTGGGTGACGCGGGTTTCGACCACCGCGGCGGAGGCGCCGGGATAGGTCACGTTGACCGAGACGATCGGCGGATCGATGTTGGGCAGTTCGCGCAGGGTCAGGCGCGTGAACGACATCAGCCCCAGCACCACCAGCAGCAGGCTGATGACGATCGCGAAGACCGGGCGCTTGATCGAGACGTCGGAGAGGATCATCGCCTGTCAACCACCCTGGCCCGCGGGCGCGGCGGCCGGCGCGGCGGGCGCCTGGCGTTCCGGCTCGGTGACCGCCAGCCCGGGGCGCAGCTTGCCGGTGCCGTCGACCACGATGCGGTCGCCCGGCTCGACGCCGCGCAGCACCTCGACCCGCCCTGCGCGGCGGTCGCCGACCTCGATGGTCGCGCTCTCGACCGTGCCGTCCTCCTTCACCCGCCACACGAAGGTGTCGCGGCCCACCTGCACGACCGCGATTTCCGGCAGCACCAGCGCCTGGCGCTGCGGGCGCGACAGCTCGACCTGCAGCAGCATGCCCGGGCGCAGGCGCCGCTCGGCATTGGGGAAGTCGCCGCGCACGGTGATCGCGCGCGAGGCCGGATCGACGCGGGCGTCGATGCTCGACACCTCGCCCTCGAAGCTCATGCCCGGCCAGGCGACGCTGCGCCCGGCGAGGCGCTGGCCCACCGCCAGGTGCGCCAGGTGGACCTCCGGCACCGGGAAATCGACGTACACGCGCGAGATGTCGTCGAGCGTGGCGACCACCGTGCCCGGCGTGACCAGCGCGCCCGGGCTGACCTGGCGGATGCCGAGCACGCCGGCGAACGGCGCGCGGATGCTGCGGTCGCCGATGTCGGCGCGCATCTGCGCCACGCGCGCCGTGGTGGCGTCGCGGGTGGCGCGCTGGGTGTCGAGCAGGGAGCGCGCGATCAGCTGCTGCCCGACCAGTTCGCTGCCGCGGCGGTATTGCTGCTCGGCCTCGCGGGCCTCGGCCTCGGCCGCCTGCAGCGCCGCCGCCTGCTGCCGGCCCGAGAGGGTGACCAGCGGGGCATTGGCCGGAACCTCCTGGCCGCTCTCGAAGTGCACGCGCTCGACCGTCTCGCTGACCTTGGCCGTGATCGTCACCGATTCACGCGCCACCACCGTGCCGAGCGCCGAGATCGTGTCGCTCCAGGGCTGCAGTGCGGCCACCTGGGTGGTGACCACGGCCGCGGGCGCCGCCTGGCGCGCGCCGGCGGGCGCGGCGTCGCGCGCGCACGCGCTCAGCAGCAGGGTCAGGACCGACCCCAGCAGGACCGGGACGAAGGGAGAACGGAAATCGGCAGGCATGTCGAAAACGCAAAGGGGAACCGCCCGATTCTATCGACCGACGGTGAAAGACACCCATGCCAATAGGAGGGGGTGACTTTCACGCGGACGGCGTCAACCGCCGCCCCGCTGGCGCGTTCACCGCGCCAGCGCCGCTCAATCCGCGGCGCCGCTCCAGCGCCCCAGCGCGGCCTGGCCATTGGCCCGGGCACGCGCGGCCACGACCTGCTGGGCGCGGGCCACGTTGCCCTGCAGGTCCTGCGACCAGATCTCCAGCGCCGCCGACTGCATCGCGCGGCCGTAGGAGAACGACAGCGTCCAGGGGTGCGGGCCCATGCGGTTCATCGCGTCCAGGTGCGCGGTCGCGGCCCGGTCACCCTGCCCGCCGGACAGGAACACGATGCCAGGCAGGATCGCCGGCACGGTCGACTTCAGGCACAGCAGGGTGGCCTGCGCGACCTCCTCGACCGTCGCGGTCTCGCCGCTGTCGCTGCCGGGCAGCACCATCGAGGCCTTGAGGATGGTGCCCTCGAGGCTGACGTTGTGCTGGTACAGCGCATCGAACAGCGAGCGCAGCACCACCTCGTGGACCTCGTAACTGGCCTCGATGTCGTGCTCGCCGTCCATCAGCACCTCCGGCTCGACCATCGGCACCAGGCCCTGCTCCTGGCACAGGGCCGCGAAGCGCGCGAGTGCATGGCAGTTGGACTCGATGCAGGTGCCCGAGGGCGCGTCCTCGGCGATGGCGATCACCGCGCGCCACTTGGCGAAGCGCGCGCCGAGCTTGTAGTACTCCTCCAGCCGCGGGCGCAGCCCGTCCAGGCCCTCGGTGACCAGTTCGCCCGGGCAGCCGGCCAGCGGCTGCGTGCCCTTGTCGACCTTGATCCCCGGCAGCAGCCCGGCCTCGACCATCAGGCGCGCGAACGGCACGCCATCGCGGGTCGCCTGGCGGATGGTCTCGTCGTAGAGGATCGCGCCGCTGATGTGTTCGGACAGCCCTGGCGTCGTCAGCAGCAGCTCGCGGTAGGCGCGGCGGTTGGCCTCGTTGCTGGCGATGCCCACCGACTCGAAGCGCCTGGCAATCGTGCTGGTGGACTCGTCGATGGCGAGGATGCCCTTGCCGGGGGCGACCATCGCCCGGGCGGTTTCGGCGAGCGTTTCGATGCTCATGGCGGTGCCGGACCTTGCGGAAAACAACCGCGATTATATCGCCCGCCCGGCCCCGCCCCGGGGCTGCCGAGCCGGTGCCGGCGCAAGGCGCGCCGGCCCGCATCGATCCGCCCCGGCCGCCGTCAGAGCTCGCCCAGCCCCTCGGCGCGGCCGTCGCTGCCGACCTGCAGCAGGCGCAGGGTGTTGGTGGCGCCATGGGTCTCCATGTGCTCGCCGCTGGTGAACACCACGCGGTCGCCCGGATCCAGCACGCCGGTCTCCACCAGCAGCCGGACGCTGCCGCGCGCGGCCTCGCGCGGAGTCTGGCCGCGGCTGTCGTAATCGGTCGGGTACACGTCACGCATCAGCGCCATGCGCCGGCGCGCGCCGGCGTGGCGGGAGAACGCATAGATCGGCGGGCCGGCACGGAAACGCGAGAGATAGCGCGCGGTGCCGCCGGATTCTGTCATCGCCACGATCGCGGCTACGCCGATGTGCTCGCTGAGGAACATCGCGGCCATGGCGATCGCGTGGTCGGCGCGCTCGAGGTTGCGCTGCGCCTGTTCGAAATCGGTGTCGTGGGCGAACTGGCGTTCGGCGCCCATGCAGATGCGGGCCATCGCCTCGACCGCGCGCACCGGGAAGTTGCCGGCGGCGGTCTCGGCCGAGAGCATCACCGCGTCGGTGCCGTCGATCACCGCATTGGCCACGTCCAGCACCTCGGCGCGGGTGGGAATCGGCGAGTCGACCATCGACTGCAGCATCTGGGTGGCGGTGATCACCACCTTGTTGCGCGCCAGCGACTCGCGGATGATCTTCTTCTGCAGGCCCGGCAGCTCGGCATCGCCGATCTCCACGCCCAGGTCGCCGCGCGCCACCATCACCACGTCGCTGGCGTCGATCACCTCGCCCAGGTTCTCGATCGCCTCGGCGCGCTCGACCTTGGACACCAGGGCGGCGTCGCAGCCATGCGAGCGGGCGATCGAACGCGCCTCTTCCATGTCGGCGGCGTTGCGGCAGAACGAGACGGCGATGAAGTCCACGCCGATCTGCGCGGCGACGCCGATCAGTTCGCGGTCGCGGTCGGTGAGCGCGCCCAGCGAGAGGCCGCCACCGAGCTTGTTGAGGCCCTTGCGGTCGGACAGCACGCTGTCGTTGAGCACGGTGTTGACGATGCGCTGGCCGTCGATGCGCTCGACCTTCAGCTGCACCATCCCGTCGTCGAGCATCAGCACGTCGCCGGGCGCGAGGTCGCCGGGCAGGCCGAGGTAGCTCACGCCCACTTCGTGGCGCGTGCCGGGCGGCGCATCCTCGCTGGCCACCAGGTCGAAGCGGTCGCCAGCCTTGAGCGCGACCTTGCCTTCGGCGAAACGCTCCACGCGGATCTTCGGGCCCGGCAGGTCGGCCAGGATGCCGACTTCCACGCCCACGCGCGCCGCCGCCGCGCGCACCGCTTCGGCGCGCGCGACCTGACCGGCCGGATCGCCGTGCGAGAAGTTCAACCGCACCACGTCGACGCCCGCGCGCAGGATGGCGTCGAGCACGCCCGGAGGATCTGTCGCCGGACCGAGCGTGGCGAGGATGCGGGTACGGCGACGATGTTCGGACATGGACGGGATCCGTTGCAGAAGTTGAGGGTCGGGCGAAATGCGTCCGCTATCCTAGCCGAGCCCGACGGCGATATCGCACATGTCCTTCGACCTCAACGCGCGCCTTGCCGCGCTTCCGGGATTTCCTGTCCTGACCGGACAACGCCTGCGCCTGCGCGCGCCCGGCGAGAGCGACGTCGATGCGCTGTTCGCGCTGTATTCCCATCCCCTGGCGATGCGCTACTGGAGCAGCGCGCCCATGCGCACGCGTATGCAGGCCCAAGGCAAGGTCGACGAGATGCTGGAAGGATTCGAGCGCCGCGAATCGATCGACTGGCTGGTCACCGGACGTCGCGACGACGCGGCGATCGGCAGCTGCACCCTGTACCGCTTCGATGCGCGCGCCGGAAGCGCCGAGATCGGCTACGCGCTGCATCCGGAGCGGTGGGGTCGCGGCCTTGGGGCCGAAGCGGTGGCCCTGGCCCTGGACTGGGGATTCCGCAGCCTGGGCCTGGATCGCATCGAGGCCGACATCGACCCGCGCAACGCCGCATCGCGGCGCCTGCTGGCCGGCCTGGGATTCCAGGGCGAGGCGACGGCGCGGGAGCGGCCGCTGCCCGACGGCGGCGCCATCGCCTCGGAACTGCACGTGCTGCGCCGCAGCGACTGGGAGGCCCGGGGCCGATAACAAACCGGGGCCGATAACAAACCGAGGTCATCAACCCCGGGGCGACAACAAAACGGCCCGGACGCTGCCGGGCCGCCATGCAGGGCCGCAGGGCCCTGCTACATGACGCAGCCGTTGACCGTGCGCGAGCGGCTGGTGGTCACGCCCCAGCCGGGATCGCCGCAGCCGAACATGCGCACGCCGACCACCGCCCCGGCCTCGTCGTAATAGATCACCGAGCCGGGATAGCAGCAACTGGCGTCGGCATCGTCAGCGCCGGCGGTGGCCGCCGCCCCCAGCGAAACGACCAGGCAGGAGGCCAGCATCGCGTACTTCAGCTTCCGCATCCGAACATTCATCCTCGATCTCCTTGTGATGGACGGCCCGCCCACAGCGTCGGACCGCACCCTCCCTGTTCCGCCCCGGAGTGTCGTCAGGACTGCATCACGAGGACATGAAGACCGCGTCAACGAAGGCCCCTCAGCCGCGCGCGTCCAGCGCCGCCACCGCCGGCAGCGTCTTGCCCTCGAGGAACTCCAGGAACGCGCCGCCGCCGGTGGAGATGTAGGACACCTGGCCGGCGATGCCGTACTTGTCCACCGCCGCCAGCGTGTCGCCGCCGCCGGCGATGGAGAAGGCCTCCGAAGCGGCGATGGCGCGGGCCAGGGTCTCGGTGCCGTGGCCGAAGGCGTCGAACTCGAACACGCCCACCGGGCCGTTCCAGACCACGGTGCCGGCGGCCTTGATCAACTCCGCGTAATGGGCCGCGGTCCTGGGGCCGATGTCCAGGATCATGTCCTCGTCCGCCACCTGGTCCACGGGCTTGACCGTAGCCGGCGCATCGGCGGCGAAGGCCGGGGCCACCACCACGTCGACCGGCAGGGGAATCTGCGCGCCGCGCGCCCGCGCGTCGGCGTCGATGCGGCGCGCCGTCTCCACCAGGTCGGCCTCGACCAGCGACCTGCCGACGTTGTGGCCGGCGGCCGCAATGAAGGTATTGGCGATGCCGCCGCCGACGATCAGCTGGTCGACCTTGCCCACCAGGCTGGTCAGCAGCTCGAGCTTGGTCGAGACCTTGCTGCCGGCGACGATCGCCAGCAGCGGGCGGGCCGGGTCGGCCAGCGCCTTGTGCAGCGCATCGAGTTCGGCCATCAGCAGCGGCCCGCCGGCGGCCACCGGGGCGAAGCGGATCACGCCGTGGGTCGAGGCCTGGGCGCGGTGCGCGGTGCCGAAGGCGTCCATCACGAACACGTCGCACAGCGCGGCGTACTTCTTCGCCAGCGCCTCGTCGTCCTTGCCCTCGCCGACGTTCATGCGGCAGTTCTCCAGCAGCACCACCTGGCCCGGCTGGACGTCGACGCCATCGACCCAGTCGCGCACCAGCGGCACGTCTACGCCCAGCAACTGCGACAGGCGCGCAGCCACCGGCGCCAGGGAGTCGGCCTCGCTCCATACGCCTTCCTTCGGGCGGCCCAGGTGCGAGGTGACCATCACCGCCGCGCCCTTCTCCAGCGCCAGCTTCAGCGTCGGCACCGAGGCGGTGATGCGCTGCTCGGAGGTGATCCGGCCGTTGTCGATCGGCACGTTGAGGTCCTGCCGGATCAGCACGCGCTTGCCGGCAAGGTCGAGATCGCTCATACGCAGGATGGTCATGGGGTACTCGCTCGTGTTGCGTGGGAGATGTCCGCCGCCGCGGCTTGCGCAGGGTCGGCGGCATTGTCGGGGCCGCCGGGGCGGCGGGCAAACGGCGCGCGAGGGCGCGGTCGCGGTGCAGATACGCGAAGCCCCGCATCAGCGGGGCTTCGGTGACACAGCGTCGAAGGCCTAGCCGGCGGCGACCACGCGCGCCATTTCCAGGCACTTGTTCGAGTAGCCCCACTCGTTGTCGTACCAGGCCACCAGCTTGACGAAGGTCGGATCCAGCGCGATGCCGGCGTCGGCGTCGAACACCGAGGTGCAGGTCTCGCCGCGGAAGTCGGTGGCCACCACCTTGTCCTCGGTGTAGCCGAGGATGCCCTTGAGCGCGCCCTGGCTCTGCGCCTTCATCTCGGCCTTGATCTCGTCGTAGCTGGCGGGGTTCTCGAGTTCCGCGGTCAGGTCGACCACCGACACGTCCGAGGTCGGCACGCGGAAGCTCATGCCGGTGAGCTTCTTGTTGAGCTCGGGGATCACCACGCCCACCGCCTTGGCCGCGCCGGTGCTGGACGGAATGATGTTCTCCAGGATCCCGCGCCCGCCGCGCCAGTCCTTGTTGGACGGACCGTCGACGGTCTTCTGGGTGGCGGTGGCCGCATGCACGGTGGTCATCAGGCCGCGCTTGATGCCCCACTTGTCGTGCAGGACCTTGGCCAGCGGCGCCAGGCAGTTGGTGGTGCACGAGGCGTTGGAGATGATCGCCTCGCCCTTGTAGCTGGCGTGGTTCACGCCGAACACGAACATCGGCGTGTCGTCCTTGGACGGCGCCGACAGGATCACCTTCTTCGCGCCCGCATCCAGGTGCTTCTGCGCGGTGGTCTTGTCCAGGAACAGGCCGGTGGACTCGATCACCACGTCCGCGCCCACCTCGTCCCACTTCAGGTTGGCCGGATCGCGTTCCTGGGTCAGGCGGATGCGCTGGCCGTTGACCACCAGGGTGCCGCCCTCGACGGACACCTCGCCCTGGAAGCGCCCGTGCACCGAGTCGTAGCGCAGCATGTAGGCCAGGTAATCGGGCTCGAGCAGGTCGTTGATGCCGACGATCTGGATGTCGTCGAAATTCTGGACCGCCGAGCGCAGCACGTTGCGGCCGATGCGGCCGAACCCATTGATGCCTACCTTGATCGCCATGGTGCACGGACTCCGGACAGGGTTTGATTGAGCACCCGATTCTAGCAGGCCGCCCGCGGACCGCCGCGGGCGCGGAGCTGGTTGCCGCTGCAATGATCCGGATCAAGGAAGCGGCGCCCGGGGCGGCGTGAAACTGGCGCCACCCCATCAAGGAGCAACATCATGAAGCGGTCCTCCACCCTCCTGCTCGCGGCGCTCGCCCTGGCGACGGCGCTGCCTGCGGCCGCCCAGTCCAAGGGCGACTGGACCCTCGGCGTCGGCGTCCACAACGTCGATCCCAAGTCCAACAACGGCAGCCTCGACGCCACGGCCCTGGGCCTGGGCCCGCTGCCGCCCACCGAGATCGGCAGCAGCGTGCGTCCGACCATCACCGGCGAGTACTTCATCGCCGACAACCTCGGTATCGAGGTGCTGGCCGCCCTGCCGTTCCACCACGACATCGACATCCGCGGCGTCGGCAAGGTCGGCAGCACCAAGCAGCTGCCGCCGGTGGTCTCGCTGCAGTACCACTTCGCCAACTCCACCAAGGCCACGCCGTTCGTCGGCCTGGGCCTGAACTACACCACCTTCTTCAGCGAGGAGACCACGGGCGCGCTGGCCGGCACCAAGCTGAGCCTGGGCGACTCCTGGGGCGTGGCCGCCCACGCCGGCGTCGACTTCGCGATCGGCGAGCGCAGCGCGCTGCGCGTGGATGCCCGCTGGGCCGATATCGAGAGCGACGTGAAGGTGAACGGCGTGAAGGTCGGCAAGGCGGAGATCGACCCGCTGGTGTACGGCCTGTCCTGGATCACCAAGTTCTGAGGTCCACCGGCGCGACGCTCCGCGTCGCCGCCACGCCGCGCCCGGGCAGCCAGCCGGCTCCCGGGCGTCGTCGTTTCCGGCCTGCGCCCACGCACGCGCCGCGCACCGGGCGCAGGCACGGCAAGGCCGGATCGAGGCAACAGCGTCACGGGGCGGGCGCTCAGAGCCGCGCGCCGGCCACCCGGACCGGGCGGCTTCTCACGCAGGGACCAAGCGGCGCGGGCGCCGCGTGGCAGATCAGCGCGATTCGTCGCCGGCCGCTTCCGGCCATTCGCCCGGCGGCTGGTCGCCCACCGTCCACAGCCGCTCCAGCGCGTAGAACTCGCGCACGCGCGGCAGCATCACGTGGACCACGACATCGCCCAGGTCCACCAGCACCCACTCGGCCTCGCGCTCGCCTTCCACGCCCAGCGGCTGGCAGTCCAGCTGCTTGGCCTGGCGCACCACCTCGTCGGCGATGGACTTGACGTGGCGGGTGGAGGTGCCCGAGACGATCACCATGTAATCGCAGACGCTGGTCCGGCCGCGCACATTGATCTCGGTGACGTCCTTGGCCTTGAGCGAATCGACCGCGGCGTGGATGACGGCGAGCAGCACCTCGGCGGACGGGGGCGGGCTGGGCAGGCGGGTCTTGATGACGTGGGCGGAGCTGGACAAGGGCGGTGACTCGTGAGGTAGCGGGCGATTATACCGGGCGGGGCGTCTGGGGCCCGTGCAGGCCGTACAGGCCCTGGCGCAGGATGTAGTCGGCGACCGCGGCCGGCACCAGGTCCCGCCAAGGGCCCCCGGCGGCAATGCAGCCACGCACCTGGCTGGCCGAGACCGCGTTCAGCGGCTGGCGCAGGCGCAGCAGGCAGCCGCCGGGACGGCTGCGAAGGGGCTCCGCATCCGCGCTCCAGCGGCCGGCCAGCGCTTCGGCCAGCGGCGGCGGCAGGGGGCGGTCCAGGCCACTGCCCGGCCGGTCGGCCACCACGAAATGCGCCAGGTCGAGCAAGGCGCGCCACTCGTGCCAGCCCGGCAGGCCCAGCAGGCTGTCGGCGCCAACCAGCAGGGCGACCGGCGCGGTCTCGCCGATCTCCCGGCGCAGCGCGCGCAGCGTCTCCACGCTGTAACTGGGCCCTTGGCGACGCAGTTCACGCAGGTCGACGCGGAAATCGGGATCGTCCGCGGTCGCCAGCGCCAGCATGTCGGCCCGCTGCAGGACCGTGGCGCCCGGGGCCGGCCGATGCGGCGGATCGGCCGCGGGCATGAAATGGACCGGCGCGCCCAGTGCGTCACGCGCCGCACCGGCGATGGCCAGATGCCCGTTGTGCACGGGATCGAAGGTGCCGCCGTACAGGACCCGCAGGGGGCTGTCGTCGCCGGGCCGATCGCAGGCGTTCATCGGCGACCGCGCCCGCTGGCACCCGCCGTGGCCGACCGGGCCGGAGGCCGCCGCTGCCTGCCACGGGCGATGCCGGCCAGGCTCATCCCGTCAGCGCCACGGCCCTGGGCTCGGCGACCGCGACCAGCAGCCGCTCCAGCGCCAGCCAGGCATCGGCCGGCTCCTCGCCGGTCCGGACCCGGCCCTTGGCGATGCGGTCGACCGCCCCGGCCATCACCACGAAACGCTCCCAGCGCGCGGCCGGATGCCGCGACAGGGCGCGCCGGTAGACGGCCTGCTTCGACTCCCACACCCGCTGGGCCTTGAACTCGGCGCCCAGGTTGCCGCCCCGGGCCTGCACCCGCGCCAGGGCGGCCACGCGGTTGAGTTCCATCACCACCATGCCCATCAGGGCCGGCACCGCCTCGCCCTCGGCGCGGAGGCCCGCGAGCATGCGCGTGGCCTGCGCCGCCTGTCCGGCGAGCGCCGCATCGACCAGGCGGAACACGTCGAAGCGCGCCGCGTCGGCGACCAGCGCCTCCATCCGCGCCGCATCGAGCGTGCCCTCGCCGGCCAGCAGCGCCAGCTTGTCGACCTCCTGGGCTGCGGCCAGCAGGTTGCCCTGCACCCGTTCGGCCAGGCGCTGCACGGCGGCGCGCTCGGCGCGCACGCCGCGCTGGCGCATCCGCGATTCCAGCCAACCCTCCAGTTCGTGCGGCCGTACCGGCTGCGCCAGCACGACGTGGCCGATCGAGGCGATCGCCTCGCTCCAGCGCCCCCCATGCTGGCGGCTCCATTCGCGGGCGGTCACCAGCAGCACGATCTCCGGCGCGCCGCCGCTCCTGGCGGCCTGCGCGGCGCTGGCGCAGAACCCGGCGATGACCTCGGCGCCTTCCTTGCCAGGACGCCCGGTGGGCAGGCGCAGCTCGATCAGGCGCTGGGCGGAAAACAGGCTGGGGGCGCGGAAGCTCGCGTCCAGCGCGTTCCAGTCGAAATCGCGGCCGTCCGCATCGAAGACCTCGCGCTCGCCATAGCCGCACTCGCGCGCCCGCGCGCGGATCGCATCGGCCGCCTCGAGCACCAGCAGCGGCTCGGCACCGGCGACCAGGTAGGCCGCACGCGGCGCCTCCGCACCGAGCTGCGCGACCAGGCGCTCGGGCTTCAGTTCCATGCCGGCAACCGGCTCACTGCGCGGCCTGGCGGCGCTCGCGGGTGGCTGCGTCGATGCGGCGCAGGATCGATGCGGTCATCTCCCTCTGCAGCTCCCGCGCCAGCAGCTCGGCCTCGGACTCGGTGCCGGTCTGGTTGGTGGGCAGGGAGATGTAGTCGCGCGAGAGCTCCACCGCTTGCTGCGGGACCACCTCGTCGCCATTGGCGTCGGTCAATGCGAACACCACCGCGTAGCGCAGGGTGTATTCCTGGGCGCGGCCGAACTGGTCGATGCTCAGCGGGATCGACGCCCAGCGCTCGGAGCGGATCGCCAGCACCGCCGTGCGGCCCGGCGCCCCCGAGCCGACCACCTCGACGCCGGCCCGGTCCAGGGAACGTTCCAGTGATCGCGCCAGCGCACTGTAGGGATCGCTCGCCGTCACCCGGACAACGCCCAGATCCGCCGGGATCTGCAGCGCCTCGCGCAGGTGGAAGCCACAGCCGGCGAGGCCGAGGGCGAGCAGGAATGCGAGCAGACAGGTCCGGATCATCGGCGAAGTCTGGCCGAGGCCGGCGGCGCGGGCAAGCCGACGCTGGCCGGCATTCACCCGGCCACCACGTTGACGATCTTGCCCGGCACCACGATCACCTTGCGCACCTGCAGCCCGGCCAGGAACGCCTGCACGTTGGGATCGGCCAGGGCCGCGGCCTCGATCGCCTCGCGCGGCGCGTCCACGGCGACGCCGATCGTGCCGCGCAGCTTGCCGTTGACCTGCACCGCCAGGGTCACCTCGTCGCGGACCAGGGCGGCCGGGTCGGGCTGCGGGAACGGCACGTCCTCCAGCAGCGTCTCGGCATGGCCCAGCGCCTGCCACAGCGCATGGCTGGCATGCGGGGTGATCGGATTGAGCAGCAGCACCATCGCCTCCAGGCATTCCTGGCGCAGGGCGCGGCCGTTGGCGGAACCATCGTCGAACTTCGCCACCGCGTTGAGCAGCTCCATCACCGCGGCGATGGCGGTGTTGAAGGCGTGCCGGCGGCCGTAGTCGTCTCCGACCTTCTGGATGGTCTCGTGCAGCTGGCGACGCAACGCCTTCTGCCCGGGCGTGGCGGCGGCGGCGTCGAAGGCTTCCACCGGCCCGCCCTCGGCCTGGCGGTGCACCTGCGCCCACAGCCGGCGCAGGAAGCGGGCCATGCCCTCGACACCGGCCTCGTTCCACTCCAGCGACAGTTCCGGCGGCGCGGCGAACATCGAGAACAGTCGCACGGTGTCGGCGCCGTAGCGCGCGATCATCGCCTGCGGATCGACGCCGTTGTTCTTGGACTTGGACATCTTCTCGATGCCGCCGATCATCACTGGATGGCCGTCGGCCTTGAGCGTGGCGCCGGTGATCCGGCCGCGCTCGTCGCGCGCCACGTCCACGTCGGCCGGGTTGAACCATTCCCGCGAGCCGTTGGCGTGTTCGCGGTAGTAGGTCTCGGCGATGACCATGCCCTGGGTGAGCAGGCGCGCGGCCGGCTCGTCGCTGTCCACCAGGCCCTGGTCGCGCAGCAGCTTGTGGTAGAAGCGGAAATACAGCAGGTGCAGGATCGCGTGCTCGATGCCGCCAATGTACTGGTCCACAGGCGTCCAGTACCTGGCGCGCTCGTCGACCATGTCGGCCGCGCCCGGCGAGGTGTAGCGCGCGTAGTACCAGCTCGACTCCATGAAGGTGTCGAAGGTGTCTGTTTCGCGTTCGGCCGGCTTGCCGCACTGCGGGCAGGTGGTGATGCGCCACTGCGGGTCGGACTTGATCGGCGAATGCACCACGCCCGGGTTGGCGAAGGCGTCGGCCACGTCCTCGGGCAGCAGCACCGGCAGCTGGTCCTCGGGCACCGGCACCGCGCCGCAGCCGGTGCAGTAGATCACGGGGATCGGGCAGCCCCAGTAGCGCTGGCGGCTCACGCCCCAGTCGCGCAGGCGGAAGTTCACCTTGCGCCGACCCGTCCCCTCGGCCTCGAAACGCCGGGCGAGCGCATCGAAGGCGCCGTCGTAGTCCAGGCCGTTGAACTCGCCGGAATTGATCAGGAAGCCGCGTTCGGTGTAGGCCGCCCGCTGCTCGATGCCGTCGAGGTAGTCGCGCACCACGGCCACCGCGGCCGAGGTGTCGTAGGCGTCGACCGAGCCGCCCGACAGCGCGGCCTGGAACGGATCGGCGTCGTGGGCCACGTCGCCGATCACCTCGGCCAGCGCATCGCGTACCTGCGGCGGCACGATCACCGGGCGCACCGGCAGGCCGTAGGCCTTGGCGAACTCCCAGTCGCGCTGGTCGTGCGCGGGCACCGCCATCACCGCGCCGGTGCCGTAGCCCATCAGCACGAAGTTGGCGACGTAGATCGGCACGTCCTCGCCGGTGAGCGGGTGGATCGCCCACTGCCCGGTGGCCATGCCGCGCTTGTCCTGGGCCTCGATCTCGGCCTCCGACACCCCGCCCTGCTTGAGTTCCTCGAGGAAGGCGGCCAGCTCCGGGTTGGAGGCGGCGGCCTTGAGCGCCAGCGGGTGCTCGCCGGCGATGGAGATGAAGGTCACGCCCATCAGCGTGTCCGGGCGCGTGGTGTAGACGCCCAGCGGCTGCGCCTCGCCGTCGACGCGGAACTGGATCTCCAGCCCCTCGCTGCGGCCGATCCAGTTGCGCTGCATGGTCTTGACCGGCTCCGGCCAGCCATCGAGCGTGTCCAGGCCGTCGAGCAGTTCCTGGGCGTAGTCGGTGATGCGCAGGAACCACTGCGGGATCTCGCGCTTTTCCACCAGCGCGCCCGAGCGCCAGCCGCGGCCGTCGATCACCTGCTCGTTGGCCAGCACGGTCTGGTCGACCGGGTCCCAGTTCACCACCGAGTTGCGGCGGTAGGCCAGGCCCTGCTTCATCAGGCGCACGAACATGCGCTGCTCGTGCACGTAGTAATCGGGCGAACAGGTGGCGAACTCGCGCGACCAGTCGATCGCGTAGCCCAGCGACTTGAGCTGGGCGCGCATGTGGTCGATGTTGGCGTAGGTCCACTTGGCCGGCGCGGTGGCGTTCTTGATCGCCGCGTTCTCCGCCGGCAGGCCGAACGCGTCCCAGCCCATCGGCTGCAGCACGTTCTTGCCGGTCATGCGCTGGTAGCGGCTGATCACGTCGCCGATGGTGTAGTTGCGCACGTGGCCCATGTGCAGGGCGCCGGAGGGATAGGGCAGCATCGACAGGCAGAAGAACTTCGGCTTGCCGGGCTGCTCGGTCACCTCGAAGGCGCGGCTGTCGGCCCAGAAGCGCTGCGCGGCGGCCTCCACCATGGCGGGCTGGTAGGCGGCGGTCTCGGGACTGGCGGACTCTTGGGACACGGCGGTGCACTGCAACAAGGGGGCTGAAAGCCTACCGCAGCGGGCATCCCCCGTCATGCGACGGGTCTGCGAGGGCCTGTGCACACGACGTCGGCGGCCCTGGGCCACAATGGCCGGATACCTCCATGGCCAGCCGATGACCGAACCGCCCTCCCGATTCCGACGACTGCGCGCGCCCGCGTTCTGGGCCTGCCTCGCACTCGTGATCGGCATGGGCCTGGCGGCCATCGCCGGGGTGCGCGCCCTGCAGCGCAGCAACGCCGCGATCGAGCAGTCCTACCGCACCCTGGGCCTGATCGAGACCGTCGAGCGCGCCCTGCGCGCCACCGAGTCCAACGCCCGCGCCTACCGGCTCAGCGGCGACGAGGGCCACCGCGAGCGCTATCTGGAATCCGTCCCGCGCGTGGTGGAGGCGGCCGAGGCCCTGGTCGCGGACACTGCCGGGGATCCGGACCAGCGCCCGCGGGCCCAGCGCCTGCAGGCCCTGGCCGAGGCGCGGCTGGGGCAGATGCAGTCGCTGTTCGACCTGCAGGAGCGCAGTGGCAGCGAGGCCGCGCGTGCCGCCAGCGACCCGTCCGGGGTACTGGCCCGCTGGGGACAGATCGAGGCCAGCGAGCGCAGCCTGCGCAACCACGAGACCTCGGTGCTGCGCAGCCGCCAGGCCAGCAGCGCCCAGCGCACGGGCTGGCTGGTGGCCTTCATCGTCGCCGGCACGCTCACCTCGGTGGCCCTGCTTGTGGCGCTGACCACCAGCCTGACCCGCGAGAACCGGCGCGCGCGCCGGCTGCAGCGCGAGGCCCGGGAGGCGATCGAGGCGATGCGCGCGTCCAATGCGCAGCGCGACCGCCTCTCGGAGCAGCGCCACGAACTGAGCCGCTACTCCAGCCTGCTGCAGAGCTGCGGCAACCGCGACGAGATCATGCAGCTCACCGCCGCCACCATCGGCCGCCTGGTGCCGGGCTCCAGCGGCCAGTGCTACCTGCTGCGCGCCTCGCGCGACTTCTACGAGAGCGTCGCCAGCTTCGGCGACCAGGTGGTCAGCAGCGCCGACCTGCTGCAGGCGCAGGAATGCTGGGCGCTGCGCCGCGGCCAGCCGCACTACCTGGCCGGCGGCCGGCAGGGGATGCGCTGCGCGCACCTGGATCCGGACGTGCGCCTGGACGAGGTGTCCAGCCTGTGCCTGCCGCTGGCCGCGCAGGGCACGCCGGTCGGCCTGCTGCAGGTGAGCGCGCCGGCCAGCGGCGATCCGGACGATGGCGACGCCGCGATCGTGGCCATGCTCGCCGAACAGCTGGGCCTGGCCTTGGCCAACACCCAGTTGCGCGAGACCCTGCAGCTGCAATCGCTGCGCGATCCGCTTACCGGCCTGTTCAACCGCCGTTACCTGGAAGAAGCGCTGTCGCGCGAACTGCACCGCTGCGAGCGCCGTGGCCAGCCGCTGTCGGTGCTGATGCTCGACGTCGACCATTTCAAGCGCTTCAACGACACCCACGGCCACGCCGCGGGCGACGCCCTGCTGGCCCAGGTGGGCCGCACCATCGCCGCCAGCATCCGCGCCGAGGACCTGGCCTGCCGCTACGGCGGCGAGGAATTCACCGTGATCCTGCCCGAGACGGACGCGGCCACCGCGCATGCGCGCGCCGACGCCATCCGCCAGGCGCTGGAGACGCTGACCGTCGTGCACCTGCGCCAGCCGCTGGGTCCGATCACCGCCTCGCTCGGGGTGGCGACGTGGCCGGGCGACGGCGGCACGCCGGACGTGCTGCTGCAGGTCGCCGACGCCTGGCTCTACCGGGCCAAGGCCGAAGGCCGCAACCGGGTGCTGCCCGCGCCGAAGTGAGCCGGGCGGCGGCCCGCCTCCCGGGTTGTGCTTCAATCGGCCGGTCTCCCTGCCGACCGCCTCCATGCCCGCATCCGCACGGCTCACCCTGCTCGCCCTCGCCGCCGCCCTCGCCCCGGCCGCCGCCTCCGCCGCCCCGCTGGCCCTGCACTGCGAGCGGCTGTTCGACGCCCGCGCCGGCAAGGTGCTGGGCGCGCACACCGTCGTGGTCGAGGACGGGCGGATCGCCTCGGTCCAGCCCGGCCGCGCCGCGCCGCCCCAGGGCGGCGAAACGGTCGAGCTCGCCGGCCGCACCTGCCTGCCCGGCTGGACCGACCTGCACGTGCACCTGGGCAGCCAGTCGGGTCCTGCCAGCTATTCCGAAGGCTTCCGCCTGGATCCGGTGGACTACGCCTTCCGCGCCGTCGGCTACGCCGGCAAGACCCTGCGCGCGGGCTTCACCAGCGTGCGCGACCTCGGCGGCGAGGTGTCGCCGCACCTGCGCGACGCGATCAACCAGGGGCTGGTGGAGGGCCCGCGCATCTACGCGGCCGGCAAGTCGATTGCGACCACCGGCGGCCACGCCGACCCCAGCAACGGCTACAACTCGATGCTCTCCCACCTGATGGGGCCGCCGGGGCCGACCGAGGGCGTGATCAACTCCATCGACGAAGCCCGCCAGGCCGTGCGCCAGCGCTACAAGGAGGGCAGCGACCTGATCAAGATCACCGCCACCGGCGGCGTGCTCAGCTACGCGCGCTCGGGCGATGCGCCGCAGTTCCGCACAGACGAGATCCAGGCCATCGTCGAGACGGCGAAGGATTACGGCTACCGCGTCGCCGCGCACGCGCACGGCACCGAGGGCATGAAGCGCGCGGTCGCCGCCGGCGTGACCAGCATCGAGCACGGGACCCACATGGACGACGAGGTGATGCGGCTGATGAAGCAGCGCGGCACCTGGTACGTGCCGACCATCTACGCCGGACGCTTCGTGGCCGACAAGGCGAAGGAGCCGGGCTATTTCCCCGAGATCGTCCGGCCCAAGGCCGCCGCGATCGGCGCCAGGATCCAGGACACCGCCGCCCGCGCGCATCGCGCCGGGGTCCGGATCGCCTTCGGCACCGACCAGGGCGTCGGCCCGCACGGCGACAACGCGCGCGAGTTCATCTATATGGTCGAGGCCGGCATTCCTGCCGCGTACGCGCTGCAGTCGGCCACCGTGCACGCGGCCGAAGTGCTGGGCGTGGACGACCAGGGGGTGATCGAGGTGGGCAAGCGCGCCGACATCATCGCCCTGCCCGGCGATCCGGTGGCCGACATCAATGCCGTCATGTCGGTCGACTTCGTGATGAAGGACGGCAAGGTGTTCCGCGCGCCATGAACCTCGAATGGATCGGCTACATGGCCGCGACGCTGACCACCCTGTCCTTCGTTCCGCAGGCGCTGAAGACCATCCGCAGCCGCGACACCCGCGGCATCTCGCTGGGGATGTACGTGGTGTTCACCATCGGCATCGTCGCCTGGTTCGTCTACGGCCTGGCGCTGGGATCGTGGCCGATGATCCTGGCCAACGCGGTCACCTTCCTGCTGGCCGCCACCATCCTCGTGCTCAAGCTGCGCCACGGCTGAGCGGGCGCGAGGCCGCCCAGGCCACCGTGGCGAACCAGGCCAGGCAGGCCAGGCGCTGCGCGGGCGGACCGGGCAGCAGCAGCCCGGCCAGCGGTGCGCAGGCCAGCACCAGCGCCAGGCCGAGCAGCATCGGCAGGCGCCAGGCGGGCAGCGCGAGCGCCAGCAGGCCGGCGCCGGCGGCGAAGGCGATCCACCACGCGGTCCACGCCGCGGCGTGCAGGCCGCTGGCCGGCCCATCGAGGTCGGCGGCATCCAGCGGCAGCAGCCCCTGCGCGGCGAAGGCGAGCCCGGCCAGCAGCAGGAGCGACATGCCCAGGCGCGCCGCCAGGCCCTGCTGTTGCGGCAGCGCGCCACGCACCAGCAGCGCGCACGCGCCCATGAGCAGGCCGGGCAGGACGAAGACCATGGCGTTGAACAGCAGGGCGCCCGGCAGACCGCGCGCACCGGGCAGCGCGACCGGGTGCAGCCACTGCGAATAGCCAGGCAACTGCGCGCCCAGTGCCAGCAGCGCGCAGGCGAACACCAGCAGCGCCGCCCAGGCCAGTCTCGATCCGGTCGTTTTCATGTCTCCTCCCAGCGGAACACATCTTCCACGCCCACACCGAATGTACGCGCGATGCGGAACGCCAGTTCCAGCGAAGGCGCATAGCGGCCCGCCTCCAGCGCCAGGACCGTCTGCCGCGTGACCCGGCAGGCATCGGCCAGCGCCTGCTGCGTCATCTGGCCGTGCTCGAAGCGCAGCCGCCGGATCTCGTTGGCGATGGGCGTGCGGCTCACTGGCGGTCGCGCCAGTACAGCCAGGCCGGGCGCGCCACGACGTTCGCGCTCCCCCGCCCCATCACCGCCTCCTGTCGGACAGGTACATCAGCGCGGTCGCCGTATATTCGACCAGCCAGCCCAGCATCAACCCGAAGAGCAGCAGGTTGGCGATACTGAAATGCGTCGCCCAGGCCAGCCGGTCCTCGGGCGAAAAGCCGAGCAGCAGCGCCAGGGCGATCCCGGAGCCGACCAGCGCCCGCCGGCCATGGGTCGATGCGCGCAAGGCGATCTCGCGGTCGCGCTCGTCCTCGTCCACCGCGCCCTTCCAGCGCGCGGCCAAGACCTGCGAGAGCACCACCCAGGCCACCAGGAGCATCACCAGGCTGCGCACCACGGCCTGCGCGGTATGCCGGTCGGCCGAGGCGCCCAGGAACAGTTCCGCGCGCATGGCCAGGAAGACCATGGCCAGGAGCATGAAGCAGGTGCCGATCCAAGCCTTCCACTCGGCCGGCGCGATGGCGCGCTCGTGCGCGCCGCGTGGCAGCCTGGACAGCGCCAGCAGGCTGGTCCAGGCCGCGGTGACCAGCAGGACCATGCCGGCGTGGCCGCTGTCCACGCCCAGCACCTGCTCCGGACTCGCTAGCAGCAACCACAGCGCCGGCAGCGCGATCGCGGCCAGTCCCACCACTTGCCAGTGGTCGCGCCTGCACGATGTCATCTCCAGCGGACTTGATGTAAAAAATACTTTACGTCGACCCGATGCCATGTCAAGTGTTTTTGACATCGCCGCTGGGCGGTGTGATCAGGTCCGGGCCACCACCTCCGCACGCAGCGCGCGGGAGAGTCCACCGCGGCGCTCGACACGCAGCCGGGGCAGGCCGAGCCATTCCGCCAACTGGAACAGTTCCTCCGCCAGTTCGGCGGCCGTGGAGTCCGGCGCGTCCGGCTCGGCGTGCGCGCTGCGCACCACCAGCACACCCTCGCGGCGCTCGGCCTTGAGGTCCACGCGCGCGACGATGCGCTCGCCCAGCAGGAACGGCAGCACGTAGTAGCCGTGCCGGCGCAGGTGCCCGGGCACGTAGATCTCGATGCGGTAGTGGAAGTCGAACAGCCGCTCGGTGCGCTCGCGCTGCCAGACCACCGGGTCGAAGGGACTGAGCAGGGCACGCGCCCCGATGCGCCGGGGCCTGCGCGCATCGCGGTGCAGGTAGGCCGGGCGGTCCCAGCCCGCGATGCGCACCGGCAGCAGTTCGCCGGCCTCGACCAGGGCCGCCACCGCCGGCCGGCTCTGGCTGTGGTGCATGCGGTAGTAGTCGCGCAGGCAGGCCTCCGTGCCGACGCCGTGCGAGATCGCCGCGCGCCGCACCAGTTCGATGTGGGCATCGGCATCGCGAGGCACCGGCTGCGCCAGCACGGCGGCCGGGAGCACGCGTTCGGGCAGGTCGTACAGGCGCTCGAACGCGCCGTTGCGCCCGGCCACGGCCAGCTGGCCGGTGGCGAACAGGTACTCCAGCGCCTTCTTGCTGACCGACCAGTTCCAGCCCCAGTGGGTCTTCGCGCGAGGCAGGCCGTCGTCCAGGTCGCGCGCGGTCGAGGCGCCGCGCTCGCGCACCTCGTCCAGCAGCGAGGCGACCAGCGCCGGATCGTGGCGCATCGCGCCCCACTCGTGCCCGCGCTCGCGGTAGTGGCGCATGCGGTGCTGCATGTGCGGCCACAGCTCCACCGGCATGAAGGCGGCCACGTGCGCCCAGTACTCGACCACGCGCCGGGGCGCCTGCTCGGCCGCGCGCCGCAGCAGCGCGGTGTCGTAGGGCCCCATGCGGCTGTACAGCGGCATGTAGTGGGCGCGCTGCAGCACGTTGACCGAGTCGATCTGCAGCACGCCGGTGCGCGCCAGCGCGCGCGAGAAGCTGCGCAGCGTCGGCACGGCGTGGCGGCGGTCGGCGAAGCCCTGCGCGGCGAGCGCGATGCGGCGCGCCTGGGCGCGGTCCAGTTCCAGGGTCACGTCCCCTCCGGCGGCGGTGGTGGCCGCGATTGTCGCGTATCGGCTTGCCTTTCCCGGCCTCTGCCACAATCTCCCGGCAACGCCCAAGAGGAGTCAGCACGATGTCCGCCCAGATCGCCACGCCCCACGTCTTCGACGCCACCACGGCCGGGTTCGAGACCGAGGTCCTGCAGAAGTCGCTGGAGGTGCCGGTCCTGGTCGACTTCTGGGCCGAATGGTGCGGGCCGTGCAAGAGCCTGGGCCCGATCCTGGAGAAGCTGGCCGGCGAGTACAACGGCGCCTTCGTGCTGGCCAAGGTCGATACGGAGAAGGAGCCGCAGATCGCGGGCGCGTTCCAGATCCGCTCGATCCCGACCGTGTTCCTGCTCAAGGACGGACAGATCCTCGACGGTTTCCAGGGTGCCCTGCCCGAGGGCCAGGTCCGGCAGTTCCTGCAGCACCACGGCATCGAGCCCGCCCAGGCGCCGGTCGAGGAAGGCGAGCCGGTCGCGCTGGACCCGGCGGCGGAGGTCGCGCGCCTGCGCGAGGCGATCGCCGCGGAGCCCGACCGCGACGAACTCAAGCTGGACCTGGCCGTGGCCCTGCTGCAGACCGGCGCGGCGCAGGAGGCCGAGGGCCTGCTCGACGCCCTGCCGGCCAACCTGGCCACCGACGACCGCGCGGTGAAGGCGCGCGCACGGCTGGGCTTCGCCGCCCTGCTTGCCGACGCCCCGCCGGCCGCGTCGCTGGAAGCGGCCATCGCCGCCGACCCCGGCGACCTGCGCGCCCGCCACCTGCTCGGGGTGCACAAGATCGTCGGCGACGATCCGGAAGGCGGCCTGGCGCAGTTCCTGGAGATGCTGCAGCGCGACCGCGACTTCGACGACGGCCTGCCGCGGCGGGCGCTGATCGATGCCTTCCGCATCCTCGATGACGCCGAACTCGTCGGCCGCTACCGCCGTCGCATGGCCTCGCTGCTGCTGGTCTGAGGCCGGCTGCCCGGGCCGCCCGAGCGGCCCGGCCACCATTTGCCGGGCGCGGCGCCGGCCTGCCGTACCCTCGCGTATGGTAGGCTGCGCCGCCGCAACCGCTGCTGCCCGATGAACGCGACACTGCTGCGCTGGATCTTCAACCTGTGGCCGCCGTTCGCCGGCTCGGGGATCCATGTCACCCGCATCTCCCACGACTGGCGCCAGGCCCGGGTGGAGCTGCGCATGCGCCCGTGGAACCGCAACTACGTCGGCACCCACTACGGCGGCAACCTGTTCTCGATGACCGATCCGTTCTGGATGTTCATGACCCTGCAGTCGCTGGGCCGCGAGTACATCGTCTGGGACCAGGCCGGCAGCATCGACTTCCTCAAGCCCGGGCGCGGCACCGTGGCGGCGGAATTCCGGCTCGACGAGGCGGTGCTGGAAACGATGCGCGCGGCCACCGCCGGAGGCGAGCGCTACCTGCACTGGTTCGAGACCGACATCGTCGATGCCGGTGGCGAGGTGGTCGCGCGGGTGCGCAAGCAGGTGTACGTGCGGCGCAAGCACCCGCGCGCGGCCAACGCCGGCTGACGCCGCGCAGGATCCCGCCGGGCGCCAGCGTGCCCCACGTCGCAGGTTGGCGCACGCGCTGCAGCCGCAGCGGCGCGGCTTGTATATGCTCCCCGCTGCAACAGGGGGCGGCATGATCCGAGGGGCCAACGCGAGCGCGCGCACACCGTTGCCGGAGATCGCCGGCTACCGGATCGTGCGCGTGCTCGGCGAGGGCGGCATGTCGACGGTGTACCTGGGCACCCAGCTCTCGCTCGGCCGCGAGGTCGCGATCAAGCTGATGCGCCCAGAAGCCCTGGCCGACGAGGTCAGCCGGCGCCGCTTCGAGAACGAGGCGCGGACCATCGCGCGCCTGGAGCACCCGCACATCGTCGGCATCCACGAGGTGGGTCGCACCGCCGACGGGCTGCCCTGGTATTCGATGCCCTACCTGCCGCGCGGCCACGTCGGCCAGCGCGACCTCACCGGCGACCCGCAGCGGGTGCGCGAGATCCTGCGCGCCCTGCTCTCGGCGCTGGCCTTCGCCCATGCGCGCGGCGTGGTGCATCGCGACGTCAAGGCCGAGAACGTGCTGTTCGACGAGGCCGACCGCCCGCTGCTGGCCGACTTCGGCATCGCCCTGCGCCGCGGCCACGGCACGCGCGTGACCATGACCGGCCTGGCCGTGGGCAGTACCGCCTACATGGCCCCGGAGCAGGCGCGCGGCGAGCAGGTCGACCATCGCGCCGACCTCTACGGCGTGGGCGTGCTGGCCTGGGAGATGCTCACCGGCGCCCTGCCCTTCCAGGCCGACGACGCGCTGGCCATGGCGATCCAGCATGCGCAGAAGCCAGTCCCGACCCTGCCGCCGGAACTGCGCCAGTGGCAGCGGTTCATGGAGCGGGCGCTGGCCAAATCGCCGCTGCGCCGTTTCCACGACGCCAACCAGATGCTCGCTGCGCTGGAGCAGGTGCCGGCGACGGCGCACGCACGCGGCGGCTGGATGCGCATGGCCGCGGCGCGCACCTGCGGCCAGCTGCGGCGCCTGCCGCGGCCAGCCTGGGTGGCGGTGGCCCTGGTGGCGACCGCGGTGGCCGGGGTGGGTCTGCACCGGAACGCGCCGGTCGCGCCCGAGGCTCCCTCCAGCGCGCAGGCCAGCCCCGGTCTGCCTGCGGTACCGGTCGCGCCCGCAACCGCTGCCGCCAGCACCGATGCCGCGCCCCCGGACCTGGTCCTGATGCATGCGGCCGCGCCGCTGTCGGTCGCCGACCGCCACCTCGAACGCGTCCATGAACTCGTCGACAGCGGTCGGCTGGCCGGTGCCGGCGAGGACACCGCCACCGCGCGCCTGCTCCAGGCCCGGCGCGAGGACCCGGACCATCCGCAACTGGGCAAGGCCACGCTGGCGCTCGTCGACGCCCTGGGCAGCGGCGCGGCCAGCGCGATCGGCAAGGACCGCGACGCCGACGCCGAAACGCTGCTGCGGGCCGCAGCCGACGTCCGCGCCGGGGCCGGGACGCTGCCCGCCAGCGCCGCCGCCCGATGGCAGGACCGCGTGGGCAAGGCGCTGGGCGCGCGCAGCCAGGCCGCGGCGCGCCAGGTCGATCGCGCCGGCGCCACGCGCGCGGCCGAGCTGGCCGGCCTGGCGGAACTGCCCGAGGCCGTCCAGCGGCGCCTGCGCGCGCAGGCCGAGCGCATTCCCGACCTCGGCGGGCGCGACCCCGGCAACCTCGACGGCATGGTCGTGCTCGACGGCGGCGCCAACCCGGTCGCGGCCTTCCTGCGCCCGGTGAGCCGCGCCGAGTACGCGCGCTTCGCCGAGGTCAACGGCCGCGAGCCCGCGCTGTGCCGCGAACGCATCTCCGTGCTGCGGGTGATCGACCCGCGCACCTGGCAGGCCCCCGGTTTCGAGCAGGACGACAGCGAGCCGGTGGTCTGCGTGTCCTGGCAGGATGCCGAGGCCTATGCGCAGTGGCGCGGTCGCCGCGACGGCTACCGCTACCGGCTGGCGACGCGCACCGAAGCCGAGCGGCTTCCGGCCGCCGCGGGCGAACGCCCGGTCTCCGAATGGCGCGCGGACTGCGGCGACAACTGCGCGCGTCGCGCCGCCACCGGGCCGAGCTGGCGTACCGAACGCGCCAGCCGGACGCTCGACCCCGGACGCGGCTACGACGACGTCGGCTTCCGCCTGGTGCGCGACCTCTAGCGCGCGCCGCGGCTACACGCACCGGCCAGACACAGCGTTCGCCGCTGCGCCGCGGTGGCCGCGCCCGCGACCGGTAGAATCCGCGCATGTCTTCCCCTCCCGGCCTCGCGCAGCGCCTGCAGCGCCTGTTTCTCACCGGACTGCTGACCCTGCTGCCGATCTGGCTGACCTGGGTGGTGGTCAAGTTCGTCTTCGTCCTGCTGTCGGACATCAGCCGGCCCTGGGTGGGCCCCGTGGCGCACCAGGTAGCCGCCTGGTTCCCGCAGACGCTGGGCTGGATCAATGCCGGCTCCGTGCTGGCCACCATGGCCATGGCCGCCACCCTGTTGCTGATCCTGGCGGTGGGCTGGCTGGCGCGGCGCGTGGTCGGCCAGCGCCTGCTGTCGTGGCTGGAGGCGCTGGTGCAGCGCATCCCGCTGGCGAACGTCATCTATTCCAGCGCGCGCAAGCTGCTGGACATCCTGCAGACCAAGCCCGACGGCACCCAGCGCGTGGTGCTGATCGACTTCCCGCACAGCCAGATGAAGTCGGTGGGTTTCGTCACCCGGGTGATCCGCGAACAGGGCACCGGGCGCGAACTGGCGGCGGTGTACGTGCCGACCACGCCCAATCCGACGTCCGGATACCTGGAGATCGTGCCGGTGGAGAAGATCACGCCCACCGACTGGACCGTGGACCAGGCGATGAGCTTCATCATCAGCGGCGGCGCGGTGGCGCCCGACACCATCCCCTTCGACCCGCCCGCGCGCCCGGCGGCGGGCTGACGGACGCGCGCGCTCAGGCGCGCAGGCCCAGCGCCTCGCGCAGCGCGTGGCGGTAGCTGCGGCTGCTGGCCAGGCAGGTGCCATCGCGCAGGCGCAGCCAGTACTGGCCGGCGCCATAGGGTTCGACCTGTTCGATCAGGTCCACCCGCACCGCGCGCGAGCGGTGGATGCGGACGAAGCGCGCCGGATCCAGCCGCGCCACCAGCGCCGACAGGGGCTCGCGCAGCAACAGGCTGCGCCCGGGCAGCACCAGCTCGACGTAGTTGCCCTGCGCCACCAGCATGCCGATCTGCTCCACCGGCACCATCCGCACGCGTTCGCCATCGGGCACGGCCAGGCGTTCGGGATACTGCGCACTGGCCTGTCCGGCCGGCGCCGGCGGATGGACTCGTGCGCGCCAGGCGCGCACGCGGGCGAGCGCGTCGCGCAGGCGTAGCGGCGACAGCGGCTTGACCAGGTAGTCCACCGCTTCGACCGCGAACGCGTCCAGCGCGCGCTCGCCGTAGGCGCTGACGAAGACCACCAGCGGGCGCTTCGCCGGAAGCAGTTCGATCAGCTGGAAGCCGTCCAGCCGCGGCATGCGGATGTCCAGGAACAGCACGTCCGCCGGCCGCGCCGCCAGACCCTCCAGCGCCTGGCGGCCGTCGCCATAGCAGCCGACCACCTCCACCCCGCCCAGTTCGCCGAGCAGGCGCAGCAACCGCTGCCGCGCCAGCAGCTCGTCGTCGACGATGGCCGCGCGCAGCGGAAGCGCGCTCATGTCGCCACACCCGGGGCGGCACGAGGTCGGCGCGGAACGCGCAGGCTGGCGGTCGTGCCGCCCTGCCGGTTGCGCTCCAGGCGCAGCCACTCGCCATCGCCATAGAGCTGGCGCAGGCGCGCGCGCAGGTTGGCCAGGCCGCTGCCATGGCGCGTGGTCGGTGCTTCGTGGCCGCCATCGTCGGCGATCGCCAGATGCAGGCGCTCGCCGTCCAGCCGCGCCTCGACCCGCAGCGTGCCCGGCGACAGGCGCAGGGCCAGTGCGTGCACGATCGCATTCTCCGCCAGCGGCTGCAGCATCAGCGGCGGCACCGGCGCCTCGCCGGCCTCTTCGGCCACGTCCCACTCCACCCGCAGGCGTTCGCCCAGGCGCAGGCCCTCGATATCCAGGTAGTGGCGCAGCAGCGCCAGCTCCTCGCGCAGCGGCACCAGCGGCGAGGACTGGCGTTCCAGGCTCCTGCGCAGCAGCTCGCCCAGCGCCACCAGCATGCGGTCGGCGATGCGCGGGTCCTGGTGCACCACCTCCGCGATCGAATTGAGCGCGTTGAACATGAAGTGCGGATTGAGCTGGGAGGCCAGCACCTGCAGCCGCGCCTCCACCAGCGCGGCCTGCAGCTGCTCGGCCTGGCGTTCTCGCTGTCGCGCCCGCGCCGCGTACAGCAGCGCATGCGCCGCGCCAATCATCAGCCACAGCAGCAGGAAGTTGTTCGCCAGGCTGGTCAGCAGGACCTCGAGCGGACGCGGCGGCGCGTGGTACCAGCCCACCCAGGGGTTGAGCACGATCACCGCCAGCGCCCGCAGCAGCACCAGCAGCAGGACCATGGCCAGCAGCGCCGGCAGCGAGCGCGCCAGCCTGCCGCGCTCGAGCGGATAGCGGCGCACGCCCCACAGCAGCAGCATGCTCAGCGGAATCCACAGCCAGGCCGAAGCCAACGCCAGGCGCACGGCCTGCATCGGCGCCATCACCTGGCCGTCCGCGGCCTCCATGCTCAGCCACTGGCTGGCGGTGACGAGGCCGTACAGCGTCCACCAGGCGGACACCACGAGCAGGGTTGACCAGGGACGCTGCGGCATAGGAGCGCATGCTGGAACCTCGCGCAGGCGCCTGCAACCGGCAACGACCCGTTCGTCCCGCGATCCGGACGGTTCGTCACAACGGCTTTGCCTCGCGCCAGGCGGGCGCGCCCACTGGCGCGGTGTCCTTCACCTGGAGCCGCCCATGTCCCACCGCACCGCATTGCTGGCCGCCGCCCTTGCCATGGGCTTCCTGTCCACCGGCTGCGCCCAGGCGCGCGACGCCATCGCCGCGCCCGGCCACTGTCCCGCCACCGAGGTCTTCGCGCCCGGGACCATCTCCCTGCCCGACAGCTGGCAGTGGCGGCTGAGCTTCGACCCCACCCGCACCCGGGCGTTCTGGTCGCACAGCCAGGGCTGGTGGCCGGGCACGCGCGAGCGCGCCGAGATCCGCAGCGCGCGGCGCCTTCCCGGCGGGCGCTGGTCGGCGCCGGAGGTCGTGCCCTTCTCAGGGCAACACGCCGACATGGACCCGTTCGTCACTCCACTGGGGACGGCCCTGTTCTTCTCATCGATGCGCCCGGTGGACGGCGAGGCCCGGCAGGACATGGACCTGTGGATGGTGCGGCGTACCGCCTGGGGCTGGGGCACGCCCGAGCACCTGGGCCGCGAGGTCAACGCCGACGGCTACGACGAGCTGTATCCCAGCGTCGACCTGCTCGGCAATCTCTACTTCGCCCGGGTCAAGGCACCGGTCCCCACGGAGGACGTGCAGATCTGGCGCAGCCAGCGCCGCCGCGACGGCAGCTACGGCGCGCCCGAGCTGCTCGGCCCGGGGGTCAATACGCCGGGCCGCTGGGAGTTCAATCCCGAGATCTCTCCGGACGGGAGCACCCTGCTGTTCGTGCGCCTGGACCGCCCGGACGACGGCCTGGACGACCAGGGGCAGGGCTGGGGCGACCTGTACGTGAGCCGGATGGTGCGTGGCCGGTTCGGCGAGGCGGTCAACCTCGGGCCCTGCGTCAACACCGCGGCCGACGAGTTCCATCCCACCGTGCTGTGGGAGCGCGGCGAACTGTACTTCGCGCGCGATGCCGGCACGCCCGCCGATTTCCACCGCACCCGCCTGCGGCTGCCGCGCTGATCGCGCATCCGCGGGCGCGGACGGACACGGCCAGCCCTGCGTGGCTGGCCGTGCTTTTCTCTTCGGACCCGGCGATGCTCCATAGGCGCACCGCCTCCTTTGGCCCGGGCAAAACGGGTGCGGACGGGCACGCCGCGCCCCGTCAGCGAGGCGCACCCGCCCGCAACCGGGCTCAGTACATCAGGCGCAGGGTCACGCCGTAGGTGCGGGGCGCGCCGAGGAAGGCATTCCAGGACCCGGTCTGGATCGGGGCGTCGAAGCCGACCTGGCTGTAGGTCTCGTCGGTGATGTTGCGTCCCCACAGTTCGACCGCCCAGCGGCGGTTGCGCGAACCGAGCACCACGCGCGCATCGACCACCGTGTAGGCCTCCTGGAACTTCTGCGGATCCAGGTCCGAGCCGGTGTTGTGGTCGCCGGTGTAGCGGGCGCCGAGGTAGAACCGGCCGAGCAGGCTGTCGCCCAGGTCCCGCTCATAGGTCAGCGAGGCGTTCGCCTGCCAGCGCGGCATGAAGCCCGGGGTCGCGGCGGGCAGCAGCACCAGGTCGGCATCGGGCAGCTGGTCGTCGCCGAACTTCGCGTCCAGGTAGGTCGCGCCGCCCTGCAGGGACAGGCCATCGACCGGCGTCTGCCACATCACGTCCATGTCCAGGCCGCGGCTGGTCAGCTCCGGGATCGAACGCACGACATAGCTGGTCCCGAGGAAGCTGTTGAGCTGGAAGTCGCTGAAGGTCTGCTGGAACAGCGCGGCATTGAACAGCAGGTTGCCGCCGGCCAGCGTCGACTTCAGGCCCAGCTCGAAGCTGTCGACGAACTCGCCCGGGAACGCCGTATCGTCCACCGGGGTGATGCCCGAGCCGCCCGACGACAGCCCGTCGACCGACTGCACGCGATCGAGGTTGAAACCGCCGGCCTTGTAGCCGCGCGCCGCCGAGGCATAGGTCATCAGCGCGTCGCTCCAGCGGTAGGCCGCCCGCAGCGTGCCCGACCACTCCTTCTCGTCGCGCTCCTGCCGGGTGTCGCGGCCATCGTGCAGCACGTTGCTCCACGGCAGGCACATGTACCCGATCACGGTGGGCACCAGGCCCGCGATGTACGGGCCGGGGACGCCGCGCCCGGCGAGCGCCGCGCCGACCTGCCCCGGGTTGACCAGGCCGTTGGCGCAGCCGAGCCCGCCGTTGGGATTGGACAGCGACGAATGCAGCGTCTTGCGCTCGTCGGTGTAGCGCGCGCCGATGGTGATGTCGAGCGCGTCGGTCGCGTGCCAGACGTTGTTGGTGAACAGCGCGGTGCTGCGGGCGCTCTGCTTGAAGTGGTCGTGGCTGCCGCCGCCGACGAAGGTCGTGCCGAACGGCCGGCCCGCCGCCTGCGACAGGAACAGGAACGGGTTGCTGGTGTCCACCAGGCCGGCGGGGAAGGCGCTGGCGATGTTGCTGAGCAGCGCGATCGACAGGTAGGGCTCGTAGGCGCTGCCCATGGTGATGCTGTCGTTGCGCACCAGGTCCTCGTCGGCGTAGAAGGCGCCGACCATCCAGTCCACCCGCTCGGTCGACCCGGTCAGCCGCAGTTCCTGGCTGAAGGTCTCGAAGCCCACGTCGTTCAGCCCGTCGCCGTAGGGGCGCACCCAGATCGGCGCGGCGGTGAAGTCGAGGTCGCCGGAGTTGAGGTTGGTCCAGTCGCGCATGGCGGTGATCGAAGTCAGGGTCGCATCGCCCATCCACGGCGTGTCCCAGTCCACCTGCACCGACCAGCCCTTGTCCTCCACCGACTGGCGAGTGATGTCGTTGCTGTAGGCCAGGCGGCGCGAGGGGTCGGGCACGGGGATGACCCCGGCACCGCCCACCAGCGCATCGACGATGGCGGCGGTCGGCCCGCGGGTGGTGGTGACCGAGGCGCAGCATTCCTCGTCGCGGCTGGCGAAGTCGGCGATCATGCGGATGCGCAGGCCGTCGTTGGGCTCGAGCAGCAGCTGGCCGCGCAGTCCGTGGAAATCGAGGTTGCTGTCCTCGCGGCTGGTGCGCGGACCGGGGCCGGTCTCGACATCCAGGAACCCGTCGCGCCAGCGCTTGACGCCGTAGAGGCTGAACGCCGCGGTCTCGCTGAGCGCGTCGTTGTAGCTGGCCGAGACGCCGAACAGGCCGTAGTTGCCGGCGGTGATCTCGGCCTCGGCGCTCTGGTTGTAGGACGGCGCCCGGGTGACGACGTTGACCAGGCCCGCCGAGGTGTTCTTGCCGAACACCGTGCCCTGCGGACCCTTGAGCACCTCGATCCGCTCGACCGGGCCGAGGTCGCCGAAGCCCACGCCGTTGCGCGGGCGGTAGACGCCGTCGATGACCACGCCCACCGACGATTCCAGGCCGGGGTTGTCGCCCACCGTGCCGACGCCGCGCAGGCGTACCGTGGTCTGGCTCTCCGAGGCGGTGCTGGTGACGCTCATGCCCGAGACCAGCTGCTGCATCTCCTTGATGTCGCGCACACCCGCGTCCTGGAGCAGCTGCTCCGGCAGTACGGTGATGCTGATCGGAACGTCCTGCAGCGCCTCCTCGCGCTTCTGCGCGGTGACGACCAGCGCATCGAGCGTGGTCGCGCGCTCGTTGCGGGTCGCCGGCGCCGCGGCCGGGCCCTCGCCTTCCTGGGTGTCGCCTGCCGCGTGCGCGACGCTGCCGATACCTGCCAGCGCGAACGCCACCGCTCCCGCCAGCATGTTGCGATGCATCGATTTGCCGTTCATGGATCTCCCCTCCCGTCGCCCTGAGTTGCGGAATCCGTCGGAAGCCGACACGTTGCGGCGGGCGCGGACCCCGTTGTGCTTTTTTTCTTTGGAGCAGTGGTGCGGTACTGCGATGCGTGCGTGGCCTGCCGCCCTGTCCTGATGAACCCCGGCGCCGCGGCAGGCGAGCGTCGAGGCCGGTTCGTCGTGCCCTGCCCCCGCGCCTAATCCGCCTCCTGGCGCGCCAGCGCCCGGCACAGGCCCAGGTGTTCGTCGGTCGTGCCCATGCGCAGTTCGAAGGCCAGCAGGCGCCGGAAGCAGTGGCTGATGCCGAGCTCGTCGGTCATGCCCATGCCCCCGTGCAGCTGGACGGCCTCCTGGCCGACCCGGCGCGCGGCCTGGCCGACGATGGCCTTGGCCCCGGAGACCGCCAGGCGACGTGCCGAGGCATCGGCGTGCACGCAGGCCGACGTCGCCAGGTAGGTCATCGAGCGCGCCTGCTCGACCAGCATGTACATGTCGGCCATCCGGTGCTGCAACGCCTGCAGGCGGCCGATCGGCACGCCGAACTGGACGCGCTCGCGGGTGTACTGCACGGTGGTGGCGAGGCTGCGGTCGAGGACGCCCAGGGCATCGGCGCACAGGGCGGCCAGGGCATGGTCGAGCGCCTCGTCCAGCCCGGCGCTGGCGTCGCCCTCGCCCAGGCGGGCATCGGCCGGCAGCAGCAGGTCGAACTCGATGTCGGCCGCGCGCTGGCCGTCGACGGTGCGCATCGCCCGCAGCTGCACGCCCCGCGCGCCGCGTTCGACCACGAACACGCCGACCCCGTCGCCGGTGCGCGCGGTGACCAGCAGCCAGTCCGCCATCGGCGCGTGGTAGACGCGCGCCTTGCGCCCGCGCAGGCGCCAGCCGTCGCCCTCGGCTTCGGCGGTGGCGGCGGGCGGCGCGAACCAGCCGCCGTCCTCCTCGTGCGCGAGCACGGCGATGGACGCGCCCGACGCCAGGGCCTCGAGCATCCGGCCGCGGCGCTCGCCGCTGGCCAGCAGCGAGACCACGCGCGTGGCCAGCACCGCGCTGGAATGGAAGGGCTCGACCAGCAGGCCGGCGCCGATCGCCTGCGACACCAGCATCGTGCCCACGGGCCCTGCGCCGATGCCGCCATCGGCCTCGTCGACATCCAGCGCCAGCAGGCCGAGTTCGGCCAGCGCGGCCCAGCCCTGCGGCGACCAGCCGTCCTGGCTGGCGAGGATGCGCGCGCGATGCTCGAGGGTGTAGTCGGAGCCGAGGTAGCGGCGGACCGACTCCTGCAGCATCTGCTGTTCTTCGGTGAAGGAAAAATCCATGTCGTGACCTCAGAGTTGCAGGACCATCTGCGCGATGATGTTGCGCTGGATCTCGTTGGAGCCGCCGTAGATGCTCAGCTTGCGCAGGTTCATGTAGTGGCCGACGGCGCGCG
>Ga0233369_1000091_pt1 | contig 46323 bp, 35 predicted proteins | sample ElkDunMinimDraft_26_FD_191537 | JGI IMG/M metagenome (GOLD analysis project Ga0233369, IMG submission 191537) | Fecal eukaryotic communites from dung pellets of Tule Elk in California, USA - Elk Dung D16 | ecosystem: Host-associated > Mammals > Digestive system > Large intestine > Fecal | place... | reverse complement strand
CGGCGCGCGCGCTCGTCGTCGAGCTGGTAGAGGCCACGCCCGGCATGGGTGTCGAGCGCGAAACAGGCCGCCGGCTTGGCCACCAGCGCCTCGCACAGTGCCAGCAGCACGGTGTGCTTGAGGACGTCGGCGTGGTTGCCGGCGTGGAAGGCGTGGCGGTAGTTCATGGACGGCATCGGCAAAGGGAGGTGGACAGCCTAAATGTTTGTCATTCCGCGCGCAGCGCGGAATGCGCGTGCCCGCGTCGATCCGCGCGGCCGGCATGCGGCGGTCGCCGCCCGCCCGGCCGGTGCCGCCTCTGCGCAGGCCTGGCGGCTCAAGCGGCCCGGCCGGCGCAGGACCGGCCGTGGTCGCAGCGCTAGAATCTGCCGATGCACGAGACCTCCCACGTCTCCATCCGCCGCCTCGCCGGCAGCCAGGTGCAGCGCCATCTGGACGATGTCGCCCGGCTCCGCATCGCGGTGTTCCGCGAGTGGCCCTACCTCTATGCCGGGGACATGGGGTACGAGCGCGACTACCTGGCCGCGTATGCCGCATCGCCGGGCAGCCTGTTCGTGCTCGCCTTCGACGCCGGGCGCGTGGTCGGCGCCTCGACCGGGCTGCCCCTGGTCGACGACGGCCCCGCGTTCCGGGCGCCGTTCGAGGCCCGCGGCCCGGATCCGGCGCAGGTGTTCTATTTCGGCGAATCGGTGTTGCTGCCGCTGTATCGCGGGCAGGGCATCGGCCGCGCCTTCTTCGACCATCGCGAGGCGCACGCGCGCCAGCTGGGCCATGCCTGGACCGCCTTCGCGGCGGTGGAACGCGATGCGGCGGATCCGCGCCGTCCGGTCGGCCATCGCGGCCACGAGCGGCTGTGGAGCGGGCGCGGCTACACGCGCCGGCCTGAGCTGCGCATGCAACTGGACTGGGCCGAACCGGGCGTGGGCGAATGCAGCCACGCACTCGTGTTCTGGACACGGCCCCTGGAGGCGGCGACATGAGGGTGGCCGCGGCCCGGTACGCGATCGACGCGCCGGCGAGCTTCGACGCGTTCGCCCGGCGCCAGTGGCACCTGCTCCGGGACGTGGCGGCACGGGGCGCCGACATCGCGGTGCTGCCCGAATACCTGTCGCTGGAACTGGCGGCGAGCTTTCCCGCCGCGATCGCCGCCGACCTGCCGGCGTCGCTCGCGGCGATCCAGGGCTACCGCGACCGCTGGCTGGCCCTGTTCGGTGACATCGCGCGCGATACCGGGCTCACCATCGCCGCGGGCAGCTTCCTGCTCGACACCGGCCACGGCCGCTACCGCAACCGCGCCGACCTGTTCCTGCCGGCGGGCGGCCATGCCTGGCAGGACAAGCTGCAGCTGACCGGCTTCGAGAAGGCCACCGGCCTGATCGAGGGCGGCGACGCGCTGAAGGTCTTCGACGCCGGCGGCACGCGCCTGGGCCTGGCCGTCTGCTACGACATCGAGTTCCCCTTGCCGGTGCGTGCCCAGTACGAGGCGGGCGCGCGCCTGCTGCTGGTGCCCAGCTGCACCGACACCGAGGCCGGGGCCACGCGCGTGCGCGTGGGCTGCCTGGCACGGGCGCTGGAGAACCGCTGCTTCGTCGCGCAGGCGGTGACCGCGGGCGCGGCGCCCTGGAGTCCGGCCCTGGACATCAATACCGGCGAGGCGGCGATCCATGCGCCGATGGACGCGGGATTTCCGGCCGACGGCGTGCTGGCCCGCAGCGGCGGCGAGGCGGCATGGGCCATTGCCGATCTCGACCTGGCCGGGCTGGAGGCCTCGCGCGCGCATGCGCAGGTGGCCAACGACCGCGACTGGCGCGGGCAGACGCTGCCCGCGCTGACCACCGCGCGCGTCGAAAAGCCCGCCTAGCGGCGCGGCCGGCCGGCCCGGCAACAGACAGGGGGGCGCCCGGAGGGGGCGGCCTCAGTCGGGGGCGATCTCGAAGCGGATGCCCAGCTGGGCGATGTCGGCCTGTTCGCCTTCCAGGTCGGCCCGCAGCAGCGGCCGCGCGTCCAGCCATCGCCGCGCCAGCCGCAGGCTCATGCGCGGGCCGTCGACGTGCAGATCCAGGCGCGGGATCTCGTCGGTATCGCGGGCGCGATGCAGCAGGGCGGCGATGCGCAGCAGCGCCGCGGTGCGGCGCGCGGCGTCGAGCAGCCGGTCGGGCAGGGCGTCGAACGCCGACTTGGGCACGCGCCGCCGGTGGGTGCGGACCAGCGCGGCCAGGAACTGCTGCTCCTGGCGCGAGAAGCCGGCGATGTCCGAATGCTCGATCACGTAGGCGCCGTGCACCTGGTACTGGCTGTGCGCGATGACCAGCCCCAGCTCGTGCACGCGCGCCGCCCAGGCCAGCATCAGCAGGTCGTCCGCATCCAGGCCCCAGCCGGCGGCCGCCTGTTCGAACAGCCGGATCGCCGTGGCCTCCACGCGCGCGGCCTGGGCCACGTCGATGCCGTAGCGGTGGGTGAGGGCCAGGATCGAGGCCTCGCGCGGATCGTGTTCGCTGCCGCGGCCCAGCATGTCGTACAGCACGCCTTCGCGCATCGCGGCCTTGCTCACCGCCATGCGGCTCAGGCCGAGCGCGGCGAACGCGGCCTCGAGCACCACGATGCCGCCGGCGATGATCGGACGCCGGTCCGCCGAGAGCCCCGGCAGGTCGATGTCGTCGATGTGCGAGGCCTGCAGCAGGCGGTCGCGCACCTGCGGCAGGGCCTCCGCGGTCACCGCGCCCTTGGTGAGCTTCATCGCCGCGCAGATTTCGCCGATCGCCTTGTTGGTGCCGGAGGCGCCGATCGATTCGTTCCAGCCCAGTGCGCGATAGGCGTTGGCGAACTGCTGGAATTCGGCTTCCACCTCGATCACCGCGTCGCGCCACTTCTTTTTCGACAGCTTGCCGTTGCCGAAGAAACGGCGCGTGGTGGCGATGCAGCCGACCTGCACGCTTTCGCGCTCCACCGTCTGGAAGCCGCGACCGATGATGAACTCGGTCGAGCCGCCGCCGATGTCGATCACCAGGCGCAGGCTGCCGGGCTTGGGGCGTTGCGCATGGGCCACGCCCAGGTAGATCAGTCGTGCCTCCTCGCGGCCGGAGATCACCTCGATGCCGTGCCCGAGCGCCGTCTCGGCCGGCACCAGGAACGACTGCGGCGCCGACAGCAGGCGCACCGTGTTGGTGGCCAGCGCGCGGATGCGTTGCGGGGGAATGTCGCGGATGCGCTGGCCGAAACGGGCCAGGCAGCCCAGCGCGCGGCTGCGCACCTCCGCCGACAGACCGCCCTTGCCGTCCAGGCCTTCGGCCATCCGCACGGTCTCGCGCAGGCGGTCGACGATGCGCAGCTGCCCCAGCGTGTAGCTGGCGACCACCATGTGGAAGCTGTTGGAACCCAGGTCGATCGCGGCCAGCATGTCGCCGTCGCGCAGGGGCGAGGCGAAGGAGCCGGCACGGACTAGCGCGTCCATCATCCGCAGATTCTGTCCAGGAGGAAGGTTTGCGCCGAGTGCGGCAGGGAGTGTTCGTCGGGCGCAAGCTTGCGGTAAACGCCGTCCTCGCGCAATTCCCACGCGTTGAGGTTGTCGGCCAGGTAGTTGTCCAGCGCCTCTTCCTTGACGCGCGCGGCCAGTTCGGGGTCGAGGATCGGGAAGCAGGTTTCGACCCGCCGCAGCAGGTTGCGCTCCAGCCAGTCGGCGCTGGAGCACAGCAGGTCCGGCTCGCCGTCGTTGGCGAACCAGTACACGCGGTGGTGCTCGAGGAATCGGCCGACGATCGAACGCACGCGGATGTTCTCCGACACGCCAGGCACGCCCGGTCGCAGCGAGCAGGCCCCGCGCACGATCAGGTCGATCGACACGCCCGCCTGCGAAGCCGCGTACAGCGCGCGCATCACCTGCGGCTCGTTGAGCGCGTTCATCTTGGCGATGATCCGCGCCGGACGCCCGGCGCGGGCGTGCGCGGCCTCGCGCGCGATGCGTTCGAGGATGCCGGGGTGCAGGGTGAAGGGCGACTGCAGCAGGCGCTTGAGCGAGATCGCCGGCGCCAGCCCCGACAGCTGCTGGAAGATCAGGTGCACGTCGTTGCCGATGTCCGGATCGGCCGTGATCAGGCCGATATCGGTGTAGACGCGGGCGGTGCCGGAGTGGTAGTTGCCGGTGCCCAGGTGCACGTAGCGGCGCAGCTTGCGGCCCTCGCGACGCACCACCAGCAGCATCTTGGCGTGGGTCTTGAAGCCGACCACGCCGTATACCACCTGCACGCCGGCCTGCTGCAGGCGGTCGGCCAGGCCCAGGTTGGCCTCCTCGTCGAAGCGCGCGCGCAGCTCGACCACGACGGTCACGTCCTTGCCGTTGCGCGCCGCCTGCACCAGGTGCTCGACGATGGGCGAGTCGGTGCCGGTCCGGTACAGCGTCTGCTTGATCGCCAGGACGTTGGGGTCCTCGGCGGCCTGCTTGATCAGTTCCAGCACCGGCGAGAACGCGTCGAAGGGATGGTGCAGCAGCACGTCGCCACCGGCCACCAGGTCGAACATCGCGTCGCCATGCTTGAGCGTGCGCGGCTGGAACGGCGGGAACTTCAGGTCCGGACGCTGCACCAGGTCGTAGACCTGGATCACGCGGTTGAGGTTGACCGGCCCGTCGATGCGGTAGACCGCGTTGTCCGGCAGCTCGAAGTTCTGCAGCAGGGTGCGCACGATCGGCCTGGGGCAGTTGGCCGCGATCTCCAGCCGCATGGCGCGCAGGTAGCCGCGCCCCTGAAGCTCGTCGCGCAGCGCGAGCGCCAGGTTCTCGACCTCGTCCTCGTCGACGATGAGCTCGGAGTTGCGGGTGACGCGGAACTGGTAGGCGCCCTTGACCTCCATGCCCGGGAACAGCTCGTGCACGAATTCGGAGAGCACCGCCGAGAGGAACACGAAGTCGTGCTCGCCGCCCGAGGCCTTCTCCGGCAACTGGATGATGCGCGGCAGCGAGCGCGGCGCGCGCACGATGGCCAGGTTGCCGACCCGCCCGAACGCGTCCTTGCCCTTGAGCACGACGACGATGTTGAGCGACTTGTTGAGGATCTTCGGGAACGGGTGCGCCGGGTCCAGGCCCAGGGGCGAGAGCACCGGCATGATCTCGTCGCGGAAGTAGGCCCGCAGCCAGCGCGTCTGGCGCGCGGTCCACTGGCCGCGGCCGAGCAGGCGAACGCCGTTGTCGTTGAGCGCCGGGCGCAGCACCTGGTTCCAGCACCGGTACTGGGCCTCGACGAGCTCGGCCGCGCGGTCGTGGATGCGCTTGAGCACCGTGGCCGGGGCCAGCCCGTCGGGCGGGGTCGGGACGGTGCCGAAGTCCTGCGCATGGCGCACGGTGGCCGCGCGGATCTCGAAGAACTCGTCGAGGTTGGTGCAGGAGATGCACAGGTAGCGCAGCCGCTCCAGCAGTGGCACCGACTCGTCCAGCGCCTGCTCCAGCACGCGGAAGTTGAAATCCAGCTGCGACAGCTCGCGGTTGAAATACAGCGAAGGGTCGCGCAGCGCATCGGTCGCGCCCGCGTCGGCCGGCGGCTGCGGGGCAGGGGCTGCAGACCTGCGGCGCGGTTTGCTCGTCGGCGTCTGGCCGGCTCGGTTCACGATACTGCTCCAGCAAGGGCACCTTCGCGCGGCAGTACGCGATCGGCGCCGAAATGGCATGAGAACACGCTTCCACGCCCGACCTCGCTGGCGATCTCCAGCCGCGCCTGGTGCAGGTTCAGCACGTGCTTGACGATGGCCAGGCCCAGCCCGGTGCCGCCGGACTCGCGCGAGCGGCTGGTCGAGGCGCGGTAGAAGCGCTCGGTCAATCGCGGCAGGTGCGCGGGCGGGATCCCGTAGCCGCTGTCGCGCACCGACAGTATCACCCCTTCGGCTTCGCGCTCGAAGACGATGGCGATCGCGCCGCCGGCGGGGGTGTAGCGCACCGCATTGCTCACCAGGTTGGAAAAGGCGCTGTGCAGCTCGCGCGTGGAACCGTCAAGGTCGACCCCGGCGCTGTCGTCCACCGTGACAAGGTGCCGGCCCTGGCTCAGCGCCATCGCCTCGCGCCGCAGCGCGGCCAGCATCGAGGCCATGGCCACCGGCTCGCTCTCGATGCCCTCCTGCGCCTCCAGGCGCGACAGGGTCAGCAGGTCCTCCACCAGCTGCGTCATGCGCTGCGACTGCTGCCGCATCTCGCCCAGCATCGGCGCCCACTCCGGATGTTCCTCCGGATCGAGCATGTCCAGGTAGCCGTGCACCACGGTGAGCGGCGTGCGCAGCTCGTGCGAGACGTTGGCGACGAAGTCGCGGCGCGTCTGTTCGAGCCGCATCATCTTGGTCACGTCGCGGGCGACGACCATCCACAGCTCGTCGGAGTAGGGGATCAGGCGCAGCGCCAGGCGCAACTGGTCGGAAACCGGGGAGGCGACGTCGAGCAGGGGCTCGGCATTGCGGCCGGAGGCGAGCCAGCGCGAGAGCCGCAGGGGCTGCAGGCGTTCGCCCAGCGGCTGTCCGATGTCGGCCGGGGCGTGCAGTCCCAGCAACTGGGTGGCCGCCGCATTGAACCATTGCACGCGCTGGCTGTTGCGCTCCATGACGATGACCGCGTCGGGCAGGGCCGCGGCGACCGCCCGGTAGGCGCGGAGCATCGCGACCAGGCCGCGCCTGCGCGCCCGCATCCCGATCTGCTGGGCGCGCAGTTGGCCTTCGAGTGCGTCCCACGCACCGCTGCCGGCGGTCTCCGGCTGTACCCGGCGCGCGCCGAGCCGGTCCAGCAGACGCCACAGCCGCCAGTAATGCCAGGCCAGCACGGCCAGGGCGGCGGCCGCGAGGGCGGCGGCCGGCCGGCCCGTCGCCAGGCCTGTGGCCAGCGCCGCGGCCAATACCAGGACCAGCCGGCCAAGCGTGCGCATCCATGCTGAGCGGACATCGGGCGCCATGGTCGGGCTCGGACGAAGTGGGCCTGGAATGGTAGGGGCAAGCGCGCGCGGACGTGCGGCGCGGGCACCGTGCCGCGTCAAACCGCCGCCGAGAACCGGTAGCCGCTTCCGCGCACGGTCTGCACCATGGCGTCGAGGCCGGAGGGCTCGAGGGTCTTGCGAAGCCGCCGGATATGCACGTCGACCGTGCGCTCCTCGACATAGACGCTGCCGCCCCAGACATGGTCCAGGAGCTGGGCGCGGCTGTAGACGCGTTCGGGATGGGTCATGAAGAAGTGCAGCAGGCGGTACTCGGTGGGGCCGATGGCGATGGCCGCGCCATTGGCGAACACGCGGTGGGCCGCCCCGTCGATGCGCAGGCTGCCGATGCCGACGCTGCCATCCTCGTCGTCCTCGCGCGAGCGGCGCATCACCGCCCGGATCCGCGCCAGCAGTTCGCGCGCCGAGAACGGCTTGACCACATAGTCGTCCACGCCGGCCTCGAGCCCGCCGACGCGGTCGTTCTCCTCGCCGCGGGCGGTGAGCATGATGATGGGCACCTCGCGGGTCAGCGCGTCCTTGCGCCAGCGCCGCGCCAGCTCCAGGCCGCTGGTGCCCGGCAGCATCCAGTCCAGCAGGATCAGGTCGGGGACGCGGTCGACGATGGCCGACTGCGCCTCGCGGGCGTCGCCGGCCTGGGCGGGTTCGAATTCGCCCTTGCGCAGCGCGAAGGCGACCATCTCGCGGATCGCGGGTTCGTCGTCGACGATCAGGATGCGTTTGTGCACGTCCGGTTCTGCCTGGCCGGCCCGGTTGGCCTTGGCGGCATTAGACGACAGATTTGTGACGCGATCATGACGGGCTGCCGGGCGCCATCAGCGCCGCCGAAGGTCCGGGTCGCGCACGCCCTGGCGGCGCAGCTCCAGCACCACGGGCGTGATCCGGGCGATGCGCGCGTCGATCCGGGCGCGGGCGTAGTAGTCCATGTCCTGGCGCTTCTTGAGGGTGTTGAGCTGGACCAGCGCCTGCTCCTCGCGGCCGCTGAGGAAGGCGGCCTCGGCCCAGGACTCCCCGGCGCGCACCGGGTCGCCGGCGATCTCGCTGGCGCGCGCGAAGGTGCGGTGGAAGGCCGGGTCGTCGCTGCTGGAATTGAGCAGCGGCCGCAGCACCGCCTGCGCGCGCCGTCCGGCCTCGGGCGTGTTGCGCGCCACCAGCACGTCGGCGTAGGTCAGGGCCACGGCCGGATTGCGGGGCATGCGCTCGAGCAGGGCCTCGAAGCGCCGGTCGGCGGCGTCGGCGCGTCCGGCATGGGCCTCGGCCTCGGCCAGCGCCAGGCTGATCCATACATCGCCCGGATGCCGCTCCAGCAGCCCGGCCAGCGCCGTCGCCGCCTCTTCGCCGCGGCCCGACCGCAGCTGTGCCACCGCCAGGCCGTAGCGCTGCGCATCATCCAGTGCACCGGCCCGGGCGATGCGGTCGTACTCGCGAACGGCGGCGTCGGGGGTGTTGGCGCTGAGCACGCGCAGGCGCTCGCGCGCCCAGCCGAACTCGCGGCTTTCGCCGGCATCCAGGCCCCCCGTCAGCACCAGCGAGGACGGCAGCAGCGGGTTGTCGCCGGGTCGCAGGCCCTCGGGCACGCTCACCCCGTCGATGCGGATGCGCTGCGTGCGCGTGGCCTCCGGAGTGGAGACCGAGCCGGTCACGGTGCGGCCGCCAAGTCGCTCGGCGCGGTCCTTGGCTTCGCTGATGCGGGTCGTGGTGACCGGGTGGGTCTTGAGGTAGTCGGGCAGGCGCTCGCGTTCGCCGCCCTGGTTGGTGCGCGACACCGCCTGCATGCGCTCGAACATGCTGGCCATGGCATCGGGCTGGTAGCCGCCGCGGGCCAGGGTGCGGATGCCGATGCGGTCGGCTTCCGATTCGTTGGAGCGGGTGTAGTTGATCTGGCGCTGCGCCGCCAGGCCCTGCGCGCTGGCGATCGCCGCCATCGCCGCGTCGTCGGAGGAGTTGCCGCCGGCCGACTGCGCGACCGCGATCGCGCCGAGCATGGCCAGCAGGATCGGGATGCTGTCGCGTTGCGCCCGTTCCACCCCGCGCAGCACGTGCGCCTGGGTCACGTGGGCGATCTCGTGGCCCAGTACCGCCGCCACCTCGTCCTCGGTCTCGGCGGCCAGGACCAGGCCGGCGTTCATGCCGATGTAGCCGCCCAGGGTGGCGAAGGCGTTGATGCTCCGGTCCTTCATCATGAAGAAGGTGAAGCGCTGCTCCGGATCGTCGCTGACCGCCGCCAGCCGGTTGCCGGTCGACTGCAGCCAGGCCTCGGTCAGCGGATCCTCCAGCACGTAGCCGTAATGGCGCAGCTGCGCCAGCATCATCCGGCCGTACTCGGCCTGCTGCACCGGGCCGAGCACGCCGCCGGCGGACGAGCCGATGTCCGGCAGGCGGCTTTCCTGGGCGCCGGCCGCGCCCACCAGCACCAGCAGGGCGGTGGTCAGCAGGGTGCGGAAGCGGGCGGGACAAAGGCGCATGGGATTCCGTGTCGGGTGAGGCGAGGCGCGCTGCGCCCGCGGCAAGCATGCCGGGACGCCTGGCGCAAGGAGTGAATCCGATGTTAATCGTTTGCAGCGTTGCGCCCGCGGAGGTGGAAAAGCGGTGCGTGGGCGCCCACCATTCGACCAGACCCCACGACACAGGTTCCCGCCATGGCAGACGATCCCGCTCCGGCGCCGGCCCAGCCGCCGATCACCATGTACACCAGCGCGATCTGCGGCTATTGCGTGGCCGCCAAGAACTTCCTGCGCAGCCGCGGCCTGCAGTGGGACGAGGTGCGCATCGACCTGGATCCGGTCGAGCGGCAGCGCATGGTGGAGCGCACCCGGCGCACCTCGGTGCCGCAGATCTTCATCGGCGACGTCCATGTCGGCGGCTACGACGACATGATGGCACTGCATCGCGCGGGGCGGCTCGAGGCCCTGCTCGGCGGCTGATCGCGCATCCGACGACACCGGCGCAGCCGCGACCGGCGCGGCGCGCCGCGCTGCGGGCGGCGCTGCGAGGCGCGCCGGCGGCCTTCCGGCAACCAACAGGAACAGGGCAGATGAGCGAAGCAGACCGGGTCAGGGAATTCACGGCGTTCCGCCAGCGGATGAACGAACGCATCCTGGCCGAACCCAACCAGGTGGTCAGGCGCTTTTTCGCGCTCGACACGCAGACTTACCAGGCCGGCGCGCTCGACGTCAAAACCAAGGAACTGCTCGGCCTCGTCGCGTCCCTGGTGCTGCGGTGCGACGACTGCATCAGCTACCACGTCGCCCAGTGCCGCGAGGCGGGCGCCAGCCGCGAGGAACTGTTCGAGACCTTCTCGGTGGGCCTGGTGGTCGGCGGCAGCATCGTGATCCCGCATCTGCGCCGGGCGGTCGATTTCCTGGACCGGCTGGAGCAGGGCGGCGCGGACGCGCCGGTCGCCCACGACCACGGCGTCGCCTGACGGCGGCCAGGACCCGCGACTTTGGTCGGGTTTGGGGTCGTGCCCGGGTTTCGGGCATAATTTCATATTGAACCATTTTCCACGCCGCGCCGCCCGCGCGGCGTCTTTCGCATGGATATCCCCCAAATGACACAGACCATCACGGTCATCCGCGGCGACGGTATCGGCCCGGAGATCATGGACGCCACCCTGTACGTGCTCGACGCCATGGGCCTCGGCCTGCGCTACGAGGAGGCCGACGCCGGCCTGGTGGCGCTCGAGAAGCATGGCGAGCTGCTGCCGCAGTCCACGATGGACTCCATCCGCCGCAACCGCATCGCGCTCAAGAGCCCCCTGACCACGCCGGTCGGCGAGGGCTTCTCGTCGATCAACGTCGAACTGCGCAAGCGTTTCGACCTGTACGCCAACGTGCGTCCAGCCACCTCGTTCCCGAACACCAAGTCGCGCTTCCCGTCGGGCGTGGACATCATCACCGTGCGCGAGAACACGGAAGGCGCCTACATCGGCGAGGGCCAGTCGATCACCGAGGACGGCGAGACCGCGACGCTGCTGCAGAAGATCACGCGCAAGGGCTCCGAGCGCATTGTCCGCTACGCGTTCGAGCTGGCCCGCAACACCGGCCGCAAGAAGGTCACGGTGGTGCACAAGGCCAACATCCTCAAGACCACGTCGGGGCTGTTCCTGAAGGTGGCGCGCGAGGTCGCGGCCGGGTACCCGGAGATCGAGTGCAACGAGATGATCGTGGACAACACCTGCATGCAGCTGGTGATGCGTCCCGAGCAGTTCGACATCATCGTCACCACCAACCTGTTCGGCGACATCATCTCCGACCTGTGCGCCGGCCTCGTCGGCGGCCTGGGCCTGGCGCCGGGCGCCAACATCGGCAAGGACGCGGCGATCTTCGAGGCGGTGCACGGCACCGCGCCCGACATCGCCGGCCAGGGCAAGGCCAATCCCTGCGCGCTGCTGCTGGGCGCGGCGCAGATGCTCGACCATCTGGGCAAGCCCGACGACGCGACGCGCCTGCGCAAGGCCGTGGTCGCCACGCTCGAGGCCGGCGACAGCCTGACCCCGGACCTGGGCGGCGACGGCAACACCATGTCCTTCGCCAGGGCGATCGCCAGCCGGATCTGATCCTGCAGTGCACGCGGCCGGCTCCGGGCCGGCCGCTGCATGGTGTGCCGCGACGCGCATCGTCCGCCGTCGCGGCCCGCGGCCCCGAACGGCCAGTGCCCGTGGCAGCTCGTCGCGCGCGTCCTGTTTCTGCATCGCCGCCATCCCGCCCGCGGGCGTGACGACGGGCCCGGGTGCCACCACAATCGCCGCTCCCACGCGACGGCGAACCCGATGACCATCCGCCCCAGCGCGCTTGCGCTGACGCCCCTGCTGCTGTTCCTGGTGACCTTCTTCGGCGCCGGGCTCTACTACTCCGCGCAGGGCGAGCCGATGGGCTTCTACCAGCTGCGTGCGCCCGTGGCGATCCTGCCGGCGCTGGCGCTGGCGGCGTGGCTGGCCTGGCGACAGGGGATCCGGCCCGGCGAGACCCTGCTGCAGGGCATGGGCGATCCGAACATCGTGCTGATGTGCCTGATCTTCCTGCTGGCCGGCGCCTTCGCCTTCGTGTCCCAGGCGATCGGCGCGGTCGATGCCGTCGTGTCCATGGGCATCGGCGCGCTGCATCCGGCCCTGCTGCTGCCGGGCCTGTTCCTGGTCGCCTGCGCGGTGTCGCTGGCGATCGGTACTTCGATGGGCACCATCGCCGCGGTCGTGCCGATCGCCGTGGGCGTGGCCGATGCCGCCGGGCTGGACCGGGTCCTGGTCACCGGAGCGGTCGTGGGCGGAGCGATGTTCGGCGACAACCTGTCGGTGATTTCCGATACCACCATCGCCGCCACCCGCACGCAGGGCGCGCAGATGCGCGACAAGTTCCGCGAGAATTTCCGGATCGCGCTGCCGGCGGCGTTGCTGACGATGCTGCTGCTCGGTTTGGCCGGGGATCCTGCGCCGGTACAGGCGGACGAGAACACGTCGGGATGGCTCGCGTTGCCCTACCTGCTGGTGCTGGTGCTGGCGCTGGCCGGGCTGGACGTGCTGCTGGTGCTGGGCCTGGGGCTGGTCCTGGCCGGCGCCTTCGGCCTGGCGATGGTCGAGGACTACGACCTCACCCGCTACGCGGCCGACATCTGGACCGGCTTCGAGGGCATGGTCGAGATCCTGCTGCTGTCGCTGCTGATCGGAGGGCTGGCCGGGCTGATGCGGGCCTGTGGCGGGCTGGCCTGGCTGGCGCAACTGGTGTCCCGCTTCGCGCGCGGCCGCCGCGGCCGGCGCACCGGCGAGTTCAGCATCGCCGCGCTGGCCACGGCTGCGGACGTGTTCACCGCCAACAACACCGTCGCCATCCTGGTGGGCGGCAGCGTCGCGCGCGATATCGCCCAGCAGCACGGCATCAGCCCGCGCCGTGCCGCCAGCGTGCTGGACGTCTTCGCCTGCGTGCCGCAGGGGCTGCTGCCCTATGGCGCGCAGCTGCTCTTGGCCGCGTCGCTGGCGGCGATCTCGCCCGTGGATCTGGCCGGCAGCGTCTGGTACTGCTGGCTGCTGGCGCTGGTGGCGATCGGATTCATGGCATGGCCGCGGCCCCGGCAGGTGGCGGCGGCCGGCTAGGGCGGCCGGCGGCGCGAATACGACGGCGCGAATACGAGGGCGCTGGGCGACAGTGTCGCGGCCAGCAGCAACGCGCCGGCGCCGGGCCCCGTCTGCCTCATTACGCCCGACCGGGCCGCGGGCGTGCGGGAGGGCGCAAAGAAAAAGGCGCCCGCAGGCGCCTTTTCGTGTCGCGATCGCCGCCGAGCTCAGTCGCGCGACTGCAGCTTCGCCAGCAGGCGCAGGAACTCGATGTACAGCCAGACCAGGGTGACCATCAGCCCGAATGCGCCATACCACTCCATGTACTTGGGCGCGCCCTGTTCCACGCCGCTCTCGATGAAGTCGAAGTCCAGCACCAGGTTCAGCGCCGCGATGACGATCACGAACAGGCTGAAGCCGATGCCGACGATGCCGCTCTCATGGATCAGCGGGATCTGGATGTTGAACAGGCCCAGCAGGATGGTCGCCAGGTAGACCAGGGCGATGCCGCCGGTGGCCGCGACCACGCCCAGCTTGAAGTTCTCGGTCGCCCTGACCAGGCCGCTGCGGTAGGCGAACAGCAGGGCGAACAGGGTGCCGAAGGTCAGCATCACCGCCTGCATGACGATGCCTTCGTACATGTGGTTGTACATGGCGGAGATCGCGCCGAGGAAGAAGCCTTCCACCAGCGCATACAGCGGCGCGGTGACCGGCGACCATTCCTTCTTGAACACCGTGACGAGCGCGATCACGAAGCCGCCGATGGCGCCGCCCCAGACGTATACGCCGAAGCCCGGTGCCGGCGTGCCGTCCGGGCCGAGCGCCTGGTTCCAGGCGAAGGCGGCGGTCAGTACCGTGAGCAGCAGCAGGAAGCCTGTCTTGTTGACCGTGCCGTTGAGGCTCATCGTGCCCGCGTCGCGCGAGACGACCGCGCCGCTGCCCAGGTCGAGGAACGTCGATTCTTTGAGTACCGGATTACCGCTGCGCATGTGCCCTGTCCCCATGTCGTGGCCGGTATTCAGGATACACGGGCCGGTGTGGACCCGCCGCGACGGGGTGGCCTGCGGGTCGCTGCCGGGTCCCCGTCCGGCGCACGCGTTGACACTGCCCGCCGTGCTGGGGAGAATGTCCGGCTCGCCGGGCGTGCCCGGTGGGGATCGGTTCGACCGCCCGTCACCGGCCGGGGTATAGCGCAGTCTGGTAGCGCGCCTGCTTTGGGAGCAGGATGTCGGGGGTTCGAATCCCTCTACCCCGACCATCCGTCCCGTCCGGGACAGCTATCATGCGCACAGGCGCCCGTAGCTCAACCGGATAGAGCACCGGCCTTCTAAGCCGGTGGTTGCAGGTTCGAGTCCTGCCGGGCGCGCCACTGCCGGACCTTGGGTCTGCTGGTGGGTGGGTCGATCGTGGGTCAGGCGGGGCGGGGGTGGCAGCGGTTGCTGCGGCGTTTCGCATCGCGACGGGGAAAACCGGGCCGGGCTCGGGTATCCTGTGCAGGTTCCAGTGGTGGCTGTAGCTCAGTTGGTTAGAGTCCTGGATTGTGATTCCAGATGTCGGGGGTTCGAGTCCCCTCAGCCACCCCAATTTGTTCATGTTGTATCGCGGCAGGCATTGCCGCACGGCGCGGATCTGTTACACTACGCGCCCGATTTCGGGGCCGTTAGCTCAGTTGGTAGAGCAGTTGACTCTTAATCAATAGGTCCAAGGTTCGAATCCTTGACGGCCCACCAGTTCCACGGAAAAACCCGGCTTCGGCCGGGTTTTTCCGTTTCGGGCCTGTGCCTGCCCACGTGCACGTAAGATGTGCGGGGGAAGCGCGAAAGTGGCGGAATTGGTAGACGCCCTGGATTTAGGTTCCAGTGCCGCAAGGCGTGGGGGTTCGAGTCCCCCCTTTCGCACCAGCCTGGGGGAGCGGCCGCGCCACCTGATCTCCAGGGTCCGCGAGGCGGCGGCCGGGCTCGCGGATTCGGCGACGCGCCGTGGAGCCGGGAAGGCCGGTCGCGGTGGGCGCGGAGCGTTGCCAGTGCCCCGGCGCCGGTCCAACCCGCGGCAATACCTTCCTGCCACTGGCGGCCACTGCCCAATTCCGCCAAAATATCCCGTTCCGCCGGCGGTTGTCGGCCTGCCTCGGGCAGGCCGGGACGGCCACCGGCCCCCTATCCCGATCCAAACAGCGGCGGCACAGGCCGCGCGGCAGGAGTGAGTCAATGCAAGTGTCGGTCGAAACCCTGGGCAGCCTCGAGCGCCGCCTGACGTTCCGCCTGCCGTCGGAACGGCTTGAGACCCAGGTCGGTGGTCGCCTGCGCGAGATCGCGCGCACCGCCAAGATCAAGGGCTTCCGCCCGGGCAAGGTGCCCACGAAGGTGATCGAGCAGCGTTACGGGCAGCAGGTGCGCGCCGAGATCCTCGACGGCCTGCTGCGCGAAGGCTTCGACGAGGCCGTGCGCAGCAACGAGCTGCGCCTGGCCGGCCAGCCCAGCATCGAACCCAGCCAGGACAGCGCCGAGGGCGAACTGGCCTACGTGGCCACCTTCGAGGTCGTGCCGGACTTCGGCGAGATCGACGTGTCCAAGCTGAGCGTCGTGCGTCATGGCGCGGAGGTGACCGAGGAGGACATCGACCGCATGATCGAGAACCTGCGCCAGCAGCGCCGCAGCTGGAGCGTGGTGACGCGACCGGCGCAGGCGGGCGACGCGGTCGAGGTCGAGACCTGGTCGCAGATCGGCGATGAGCGCCTCCCGGCCGAGGGTGCCGAGCGCGGCGTGACCGTGATCGGCTCCGGTGGCATGTTCAAGGACGTCGAGGACGCGCTGGCAGGCATGAGCGCGGGCGAGGAGAAGATGGTCGAGGTGAGCTTCCCGGCCGACTGGCGCGTGCCCGCGCTGGCGGGGAAGACGGCCACCGTCCACCTCAAGGCCGAGCAGGTGTCCGAGCAGCAGCTCCCGGAGGTCGATGCGGCCTTCATCAAGAGCTTCGGCGTCAAGAACGGCCAGCTCGAGCAGTTCCGCGCCGACATCCGCGTCAACCTGGAGCGCGAGCTCAAGGGCGCGCTGATGAACCGGCTGCGCCGCGAGGTCGGCGAGCAGCTGGTCGCGGCCTATTCCCACGTCGAGTTGCCGCCGCGGCTGGTCGAGGCCGAGGCGCGTTCGATGCTGGCGCAGCAGGTCGAGCAGATCCGCCGCAGCGGCCGCGATCCCGGCCAGGTGCCGGCCGACGCGCACCAGGGCTTCATGGACGCGGCGCGCAAGCGCGTACTGGTCGGCCTGCTGGTGGGCGAGGTGGCCCGCCGCAACGAACTGCGCCTGGATCCCAAGCGCCTGAACGAGCACCTGCGACTGATCGCCTCCACCTACGAGGAGCCGCAGCAGGTCATTGATTTGTACCGCAACGACCCCCAGTTGATGTCGGGGCTGCAGAACCGCGTGATGGAGGAGCAGGTGATCGACTGGATCGCCGAGCGCGCCCAGCACACCGAGCAGCAGCTCACCTTCCAGGAAGCGATCACGCCGTAGGGCCGGGAGCGCTCCTGCTCCGGCCGCTCCCGGCCGGCCCGCCCCACGACCCGCAAGCGAGAACCAACACCATGAACAGCAACGAGACCAGGGCCCTCAACCTCGTACCGATGGTGGTCGAACAGACCAGCCGCGGCGAGCGCGCCTACGACATCTACTCGCGGCTGCTGAAGGAGCGGGTGATCTTCCTGGTCGGGCCGATCGATGACTACATGGCGAACGTGATCGTGGCGCAGTTGCTGTTCCTCGAGGCCGAGAATCCCGAGAAGGACATCAACCTGTACATCAACTCGCCCGGTGGCATCGTCACCGCGGGCATGGCGATCTACGACACCATGCAGTTCATCAAGCCGGACGTGAGCACGATCTGCGTCGGCCAGGCCGCCAGCATGGGGGCCCTGCTGCTGGCTTCGGGCGCGGCGGGCAAGCGCTACGCGCTGCCCAATTCGCGGGTGATGATCCACCAGCCGCTGGGCGGCTTCCAGGGTCAGGCGACGGACATCGACATCCACGCCCGCGAGATCCTGTCGATGAAGCAGCGCCTGAACGAGATCCTGTCCCGCCACACCGGCCAGTCGATCGAGACGATCGCCAGCGACACCGAACGCGACAACTTCAAGAGCGCGGAGGCCGCCCGCGAGTACGGGCTGGTCGACCAGGTGCTTGAACGGCGTCCGGACGAGTCGATTCAGGCAGCTTAAGTGATTGATAAAACACGAAACGGCGTTCCGGTGGTGCTGCGTTTGCGCCACCGGGCGCTGTGCTATTCTCGATCCGTGACCGAAGCACCAAGACAGATCCATTCATGACCGAAGACCGTCAGGGCCGTACCGGCGACAGCAACAAGATCCTCTACTGCTCTTTCTGCGGAAAGAGCCAGCATGAGGTGCGTAAGCTGATCGCGGGCCCGAGCGTGTACATCTGCGACGAATGCGTCGAGCTGTGCAACGACATCATCCGCGAAGAACTCGAGGAGAAGGCCCAGTCGGCACGCAGTTCGCTGCCCAAGCCGCGGGAGATCCTCGAGGTTCTCGACCAGTACGTGATCGGGCAGACCCGCGCCAAGCGGACGCTCGCCGTCGCGGTGTACAACCATTACAAGCGCATCGAGAGCCGCGGCAAGAACGACGACGTCGAGCTGGCGAAGTCCAACATCCTGCTGATCGGTCCGACCGGTTCGGGCAAGACCCTGCTGGCCGAGACGCTGGCGCGCCTGCTCAACGTGCCGTTCACGATCGCCGACGCCACCACCCTGACCGAAGCCGGTTACGTGGGCGAGGACGTCGAGAACATCATCCAGAAGCTCCTGCAGAAGTGCGACTACGACGTCGAGAAGGCGCAGCAGGGCATCGTCTACATCGACGAGATCGACAAGATCTCGCGCAAGAGCGAGAACCCGTCGATCACCCGCGACGTGTCGGGCGAGGGCGTGCAGCAGGCGCTGCTGAAGCTGATCGAGGGCACCACCGCCAGCGTGCCGCCGCAGGGCGGGCGCAAGCATCCGCAGCAGGAATTCCTGCAGGTGGAGACGAAGAACATCCTGTTCATCGTCGGCGGCGCGTTCGCCGGCCTGGACAAGATCATCCAGCAGCGCAGCACGGAGGCCGGCGGTATCGGCTTCGGCGCCAAGCTCAAGAGCTCCGAGCGCAAGACCGACACCGGCAAGGTGCTGGCGGACGTGGAGCCGGAGGACCTGATCAAGTTCGGCCTGATCCCCGAGTTCGTCGGCCGCCTGCCGGTCGTCGCCACGCTCGAGGAGCTGGACGAGGCGGCGCTGGTGAAGATCCTCACCGAGCCCAAGAACGCGATCAGCAAGCAGTTCCGCAAGCTGTTCGAGATGGAAGGGGTGGAGCTGGAGTTCCGCCCGGACGCGCTCAGCGCGATCGCGAAGAAGGCGATCAAGCGCAAGACCGGCGCGCGCGGCCTGCGCACGATCGTCGAGTCGGTGCTGCTGGACACGATGTACGAGCTGCCCTCGCTGGAGAATGTCAGCAAGGTGGTCGTGGACGAGTCGGTGATCGAGCACAAGTCCGAACCGTACCTGATCTACCAGAACCCGCCGGCCGCGCCCAAGGTCGCTTCGGCCGAGTAACCGGGCGGCCGGTCCGATCCGGCCGCTTCCGCCGCTTCCGTTCGGTTCCGTTCAGCGGAGCGGCCGGGCGTCGCGCCCGCCCGACAGCCCCTCGCCGCCGCTCGCCCGTCCCGGGCGGGTCCTGTGCCGCGCGCCCGCACTGGCGCTTGATCAGTTCCATGCCCGACATCCTGGGCAGGCCCCGGTCGACGATGCCCACGTCGAACGGCTGGGGACCCCGACCGGTCGCTCGCTCGTCGGCCCCGCCGTGGCCGGCGGACAGCGCGTTCGCCCGCGGCGCTTGCATCGTCACGCGCAGGGCCCCATAAACCACGGTGGGCGGCCGCTGCCGCCCGGCTCCGCCGCCCCGTACCTGGAAACCGCAATGACCGATCGACCCCGTAGCGAATCGCTCGAACTGCCCGTCCTGCCGCTGCGCGATGTGGTGGTGTTCCCGCACATGGTGATCCCGCTGTTCGTCGGCCGGGACAAGTCGATCCGTGCGCTCGACATCGCGATGGAAGGCGACAAGCGCATCCTCCTGGTCGCCCAGAAGTCGGCCGAGACCGATGATCCCGAGGCGGGCGACCTGTACGAGGTCGGCACGCTTGCGCAGGTGCTGCAGCTGCTCAAGCTGCCCGACGGCACGATCAAGGTGCTGGTCGAGGGCGTGTCCCGCGTCGCCGTCTCGCAGGTGCGCGAGGTCGACGGCACGCTGGCCGGCGTCGGCAAGCCGATCGAGCCGGTCGAGAGCCGCGACGCGCGCGAGCTCGAAGCGATCGCGCGGTCGCTGGTCTCGCTGTTCGAGCAGTACGTCAAGACCAACCGCAAGCTGCCGCCGGAGCTGATGCAGACGCTGGCGGGGATCGACGAGCCGGGCCGCCTGGCCGATATCGTCGCCGCCCACCTGGGCGTGCGCCTGGCCGAGAAGCAGCGCCTGCTCGAAAGCGTCGACACCGCCGAGCGGCTGGAGATGCTGGTGGGTCTGGTCGACGGCGAGATCGACGTGCAGCAGATGGAGAAGCGCATCCGCGGCCGCGTGAAGTCGCAGATGGAGAAGTCGCAGCGCGAGTACTACCTCAACGAGCAGATGAAGGCGATCCAGAAGGAGCTGGGCGAGATCGACGACGCGCCCAACGACCTGGACGAGATCGCGCGCAAGATCGCCGAGGCCGGCATGCCCAAGGCGGTCGAGGCCAAGGCCCGCAACGAGTTCAACAAGCTCAAGCAGATGTCGCCGATGTCGGCCGAGGCCGCGGTGGTGCGCAACTACCTGGACTGGCTGCTGGGCGTGCCGTGGAAGAAGCGCAGCAAGGTGCGCAAGGACCTCAGGGCCGCGCAGGAAACGCTCGACGCCGACCACTACGGCCTGGAGAAGGTGAAGGAACGCATCCTCGAGTACCTGGCCGTGCAGGGTCGGGTCCAGAAGATGAAGGGGCCGATCCTGTGCCTGGTCGGCCCGCCCGGCGTGGGCAAGACCTCCCTCGGGCAGTCGATCGCCAAGGCGACCAATCGCAAGTTCGTGCGCATGGCGCTGGGCGGCGTGCGCGACGAGGCCGAGATCCGCGGCCATCGCCGCACCTATGTCGGCTCGATGCCGGGCCGTATCGTGCAGAACCTCAACAAGGCCGGCACGAAGAATCCGCTGTTCGTGCTCGACGAGATCGACAAGATGTCGATGGACTTCCGCGGCGACCCTTCCTCGGCGCTGCTCGAAGTGCTCGATCCCGAGCAGAACCACACCTTCAACGACCATTACCTCGAAGTCGATCTCGACCTGTCCGAGGTGATGTTCATCGCGACCTCCAACTCGCTCAACATTCCCGGCCCGCTGCTCGACCGCATGGAAGTGATCCGCATCCCGGGTTACACCGAGGAAGAGAAGATCAGCATCGCCACGCGCTACCTCGTGCCCAAGCAGATGAAGGCCAACGGCCTCAAGGCCGAGGAGATCGCGATTGCGACCGACGCCATCCAGGACATCGTGCGCTACTACACGCGCGAGTCGGGCGTTCGCAACCTCGAGCGCGAGATCGCCAAGATCTGCCGCAAGGTGGTCAAGCAGATCGCGATGGACGGACCCAGGAAGGGCAAGCCCAAGGCCGTGAAGATCGGCGCGGGCAATCTCGACGCCTACCTGGGCGTGCGCCGTTTCGACTTCGGCCGCGCCGAGCAGGACAACGAGATCGGCATGGTCACCGGCCTGGCGTGGACGGAGGTCGGTGGCGACCTGCTGCAGATCGAATCGACCCTGGTGCCGGGCAAGGGCAACCTGATCCTCACCGGCCAGCTGGGCGATGTGATGAAGGAATCCGCGTCGGCGGCCTTGAGCGTGGTGCGCGCGCGCACCGAGCGCCTGGGCATCGAAGTGGACTTCCTGCAAAAGCACGACGTGCATGTGCACGTGCCCGATGGCGCGACGCCGAAGGACGGTCCGAGCGCGGGTATCGCGATGACCACCGCGCTGGTTTCGACCTTGACCAGGATCCCGGTGCGCGCGGACGTGGCCATGACCGGCGAGATCACGCTGCGCGGCAAGGTCACCGCGATCGGCGGCCTCAAGGAGAAGCTGTTGGCGGCATTGCGCGGCGGCATCAACACGGTCGTCATTCCCGAGGAGAACCGCAAGGATCTGGCCGACATCCCCGCCAACGTCACCGCCCATCTGAAGATCGTGCCGGTGAAGTGGATCGACGAGGTGCTGGACCTGGCGCTCGAGCGGCCGCTGTCGGCGGCGCTGCCGCAGGCGCCTGCGGCGACCGCGGCCAAGCCCGCGCCGATCGTCCGCCGTCGCAAGGACAAGACCCCGCGCGCGGACGTCAAGCACTGAGGTCTGCGTCAACGCAGGCCTCAGCAATCGCGGTACGCGGGCGGTCGCCGCGCGCAAGGCGGACGCCGCAGTCGTATTCGGCGCCGCCTCCGCGTAAAATGCGGCGGATTCTTCATCTCAATGGCCAGGTGGTGTCGCGGGATCTCCCCGACGACAGATCCCCTGGTCCCCAGCAAGGCGGGCTGCGGTCCGCACACGGAGTGTCCAACATGCCAGTGAACAAGAGTGAATTGATCGACCAGGTCGCCGACAAGGCGGGGCTGTCCAAGGCCGATGCCGGCCGCGCGCTCGACGCGGTGCTCGAATCGGTGACCGCGGCGCTCAAGCGCGGCGACGCCGTCAACCTGGTTGGCTTCGGTTCCTTCTCGGTCAAGGCCCGTGCTGCGCGTACCGGTCTGAATCCGCGCACCAAGGAGCCGATTGAAATCCCGGCTTCGAACAATCCTGCATTCAAGGCTGGCAAAGCGCTGAAGGATGCCGTAAACTGAGCGCATACTGAGTTTCCCGGCACGGGTGCTTAGCTCAGCGGTAGAGCGTCTCCTTTACACGGAGAGGGTCGGGGGTTCGAAACCCTCAGCACCCACCAGGCAAACGGGTCGCTGATCGCGGGGAAGCTTTAAAATGATCAAGGCGCGGAGCGGTAGTTCAGCTGGTTAGAATGCTGGCCTGTCACGCCGGAGGTCGCGGGTTCGAGTCCCGTCCGCTCCGCCATTCGATACGACGGACCCCGCAGCGATGCGGGGTCCGTTTTTTTGCGTCGTGCGCGCTGCGGTACGACGCGTCAGGGCCGCCTCCGCGGACGCCACCGACGGCGTCGCGATGTCGGCGTCGCGACGCCCTGGACGGTCGCCGTGGAAGGCGCGATGCGATCGGCCCGCGCGCCGCCACTCCCGGGCTCGGCAAGCAGGTAAACTGTGCGGCTACGCCCCTGCCTGCCTGCCAATGCTCCAGACCCTTCGAGACAAGACCTCAGGCTGGATCGCGATCGTCATCGTCGTGCTCCTTGCCGTTCCCTTCGCGTTCTTCGGCATGGAGCAGTATCTGTTCCAGAGCGGCGCCAACTATGTCGCCAAGGTCGAGGCGCAGCCCTCGTGGTGGCGCACCGCTCCGGACTGGTGGCTGGTGCGGCGACTGGCCTGGAAATCCGAGGAGATCACTCCCGAACAGTTCCGCGAGGCCTTCGAAGCCGAGCGCCAGCGCCGCCGCCAGATCGGCGGCGAGGCCTTCGACGCGCGCGCATTCGAGACGCCGGAGAGCAAGCGCGAAGTGCTTGAGGTCATGATCGACCGAGCGGTGCTCAAGCTGGCCGCGGTCCGCGACGGCATGACGGTCGGCGATTCGCAGGTTCGCGTGGCCATCGAGGGCATCCCCGCCTTCCAGGTGGACGGCCGCTTCGACGAGCAGCGCTACCTGCTGGGCCTGCAGGCGCAGGGGTATTCGCCGCGGGCTTTCCAGGAAATGGTGCGCGCCGACCTGCAGTCCACGCTGCTGGCGGGGCAGGTCGCGCGTTCGGCCTTCGCCACCGCCTCCGAAACCGACCGGCTCATGTCCATGCTGGGCGAGCGCCGCGACGTGGCATTCGTGGTGCTGCCGGCGCCCGCACCGGATACCGGCGCGGTGACGGCCGCCGAGATCCAGGCCTGGTACGACGCGCATCGCGGCGAATACCGTGCGCCCGAGCAGGTCACGCTCGAATACGTGGAGCTGGACGCGAGCACGCTGCCGGCCGCCGGCGAGCCCGACGAGGCCTCGCTGCGCCAGCGCTACGATCAGGAGAAGGCGCGGTTCGTCGAACCCGAACAGCGCCTGGTCTCGCACATCCTGGTGCCGGTGGCCGAGGGCGCCGACGAGGCCACGCAGCAGGCGGCCCAGGCCCGGGCGCAGCAGCTCGCGCAGCAGGCGCGGGCCCCCGGTGCCGATTTCGCGGCGCTGGCACGCGCCAATCCCGGCGACCCGGGTTCGGCAGCCAATGGCGGCGACCTGGGCTGGATGCGACAGGACGGCAGCATGGTCAAGCCGTTCGAGGACGCCGTCTTCGCGGCCGAGGCCGGCAGCGTCAGCGACCCGGTGCGCAGTCCGTTCGGCTGGCACGTGATCCAGCTGCGCGAGGTGCGTGCAGGCCACCAGGTGCCGTTCGAACAGGTACGCGAGACGCTGGCCCAGGAACAGGCGCAGGCCGACCGCGAACGCGCGTTCAACGATCTGATCGGCAGCTTCGTCGATGAGGTCTATCGCAACCCGACCGAGCTGGCCGCGGCGGCGCGGAAGGCCGGGCTGCAGGTGCGCACGGCCGGCCCGATCGCGCGTGGCGAAGGCGAGGGCGTGCTGGCGGTGCCGGCCGTCCAGCGCGCCGCGTTCTCCGAGAGCCTGGTGCAGGACAACACCGCCAGTGATCCGATCGAGGTCGGCCCGGACCGCAGCGTGATCATCCGCGTCACCCTGCACGAGCCCGAGCGCGCCCTGTCCGTGAACGAAGCGCGCGACCGGATCGTGGCCGCCATCCGTGCCGATCGCGCCGCCAAGCGCGTGCAGGCGGAGGCCGAGGCGATGGTCTCGAAGCTGCAGGCAGGCGAATCGCTGCAGGCGCTGGCCGATGCCGCTTCGCTGCAGGTGCAGGACATCAAGGGCATGCCGCGCGGCACGCCGGTGCCGGACGAGGCCGCGGCCGAAGCCTACTTCCGGGTGCGCGCGCCGGAAGAGGGCAAGGTCACGCCGGGCGAGGTCGCACTCGCGGACGGCAGTGTGGTGGTGTTCACGGTGAGCAAGGTGACGCCGGGCGATGCCGCCGAAGCCAGCGAGGCCGAGCGCGACATGTTCCGCCAGCAGCTGGCGGCGTTGTTCGGCAACGAGGACGCGCAGACCCTGCAGGAAGCCCTGCGCAGGCAGATGAAGGTGACCGTCGTGGAGTCGAAGCTGTAGTCCGCTTCCGGCGCAAAAAAAGCCCGGCCATCGCCGGGCTTTTTTTTGTCGATCGCGCCGTGGCGGCGGAGCGCCCGGCCCGGACCGCGCGTCGCGGCCGGGCAGGCGTGTCGCCTATTCGCCGCCGGTGTCCAGGCCGGTCATGCCGACGATGCTGTAGCCGCCGTCGACATAGGTCACCTCGCCGGTGATGCCGGCGGCCAGGTCCGAGCACAGGAATGCGGCGGCATTGCCGACGTCCTCGATGGTGACCGTGCGCCGGATCGGCGCGTTGGCCTCCACGTGTCCGAGGATCTTGCGGAAGCCGCCGATGCCGGCCGCGGCGAGCGTCTTGATCGGGCCTGCGGAGATGGCGTTGACGCGGATGCCTTCCGGACCGAGGTTGAGCGCGAGGTAGCGCACGCTCGCTTCCAGCGCCGCCTTGGCCACGCCCATCACGTTGTAGCTGGGCAGGGTGCGCACGGCACCGAGGTAGCTCAGGGTGAGGATGGCGCCATGCCGGCCCTGCATCAGCGGGCGCGCGCCCTTGGCCAGGGCCGACAGCGAGTAGGCCGAGATGTCGTTGGCCATCGCGAAGTTCTCGCGGGTCAGGCCGTCGAGGAACTGCCCGGCGATCGCCTCGCGCGGCGCATAGGCGATGGCATGGATGAGGATGTCGAAGCCATCGCTCCAGTGCTTGCCGAGGTCGTCGAACAACGCGGCGATCTGCGCATCGTCGGTGACGTCGAGCGGGAACACGGGGCCGCCGCCGAGCTTGGCCGCCGCCTCCTCCACCCGCGATTTCAGCTTTTCGTTCTGGTAGGTGAAGGCCAGTTCGGCGCCTTCGCGATGCATCGCCTCGGCGATGCCGTTGGCGATCGAACGCTGGCTGGCGATGCCGGTGATGAGTGCGCGCTTGCCCTGCAGGAAACCCATGGATGACTCGCGATGTGGACCGGGCGCTATTCTGCCACGACCGACGGGGCGACCCCGGATTCCAAGGACAGCACCATGCCCGGACGCAGCACGCTGCGCGCATCCAGGCCGTTGCGCGCCAGCAGTTCGGCCAGGCGCAGGTTGTAGCGCCTGGCGATGGTCCACAGCGATTCGCCGCGCGCCACCACGTGCTTGCGGAGCGGCGCGGCCTCGACCAGGTCGGAGGCATCGGCCATCGCATCGGAGATGTCCTCGGTGGCAGCCGGGGCCTGCGCCGCAGGAGCGGGCGCGCTGGCGGCCGCGATGCCTGGCGGGACCGCCCGCGTCACGGTTGCCGCGAGCAGGACCCGCGTGTTTGCGCCTGCCCGCGCGATGCGGCCATCGCCGTGTACCGGGTTGAGCCGCTGCAGCTGGGCCGGATCCGCACCATGCGCGCGGGCCAGCGCGTCCAGGGAGGCGATCTGCGCGGGGACCTGTGCCGGGGTCAGGAGCGGCACCGGCCTCGCCAGCGCCTGCAGCCAGTCCTGTCGCTGGCCGGCCTCGGCAAGGATGCACGACAGCGCCTGCAACTTGCGGACGTAGGCCTGGGTGATCGCGGGCATCGGCAGGGCGTCGGGGTCGGCGGCGGCCGGACGCTGACCGGCGCTTCGCAATGCGCCCAGCACACGGTGCTCGCCCGCGTTGTAGGCCATCACCGCCAGTCGCCAGTCGCCCGCGAACATGCCGTGCAGGGTGCGCAGATAGCGGACGGCCGCGTCGGTGGAATCCACCGGCGACAGGCGTCCGTCATAGCCCGGTCGTACCGGCACCTTGTGGTTGCGTGCGGTCAGGGCGATGAACTGCCACAGGCCGGCGGGGCCCTGTGGCGAGCGGGCGCCGGGCCGGTAGCCGCTCTCCACGAAGGGGATCAGCGCGTACTCGGTCGGCAGGTGCGCTTCGCGCAGGCGGTCGACCACGTAGCCGAACAGGGGCAGCACATCGCTGCCCGGGACGACGAACTGCCCGGGCGCACGGGCGAAGTGCTGGCGCCAGCGCGCACTGGCGTCGGCCGGACATTCGGGCTGGGCCAGGCCTTCACGGAAGGCGCGGTAGATGTCCACGCCGCTGCGCGTGCCCACGGGCAGCGCGACCGCGCCCGGCGCGGCGGCTTCGACCGGGAGACCGGCCTGCGCGGCGGCATGGGGAGCGCTGGCCTGCTCGGAAGGGATGGCCTGGGCCTGCGCGCCGGCGTGCAGCGGACCGGCCAGCGCGTACAGCAGCGCCAGGCCCCCGCCGATCGTCCGCGCCATCATGCGCGGAAGCCGTCCTTCCAGCGCCGCAACGCGGCGAATGCGTCCGCCCTGCCGGCTGCGGCGGGTTCGCGCGCGCGGATCGAGGCGCGCACGGCGGGCGCGTCCACGCGCAGGAACGGATTGCAGGCCAGTTCCCCGGCCAGGGTCGAGGGGAGGGTGGGCTGTCCGGTAGCGCGCATGGCGATGACCTCTTCTTGGCGGCGCCGCAGCGCCGCGTTGTCGGGATCGACCACGCGCGCGAAGGCGGCGTTGGCCAGGGTGTACTCGTGCCCGCAGCAGACCAGGGTGTCCGGCGGCAGCGCGGCCAGCCGGTCCAGGGCCCCGAGCAGGTCAAGTGGCGTACCTTCGAACAGTCGACCACAGCCCAGGCTGAACAGGGTATCGCCGCAGAACAGCAGGCCCTGCCCGTGGAAGGCCAGGTGGCTGCTGGTATGGCCCGGGACGGCCAGCACCTCGAAGCGCCACGGACCGGCCTGGAGCCGGTCGCCGCCGCCCACCGGGTGGTCGACGGTCGCGGCCAGTCGCGCATCCGCCGGGCCGTACACGGGCACGCCGGGCCAGCGCCGGCGCAGGGAGCCGACCCCGGCCACGTGGTCGCCATGGTGATGGGTGAGCAGGATGGCCACGGGTCGGGGCCCGTCCCCGGCCATGGCCAGGACGGGCGCTGCGTCGCCCGGGTCGACGACCAGCCACGGGCCCGCCGGATCGGCCAGGTGCCAGATGTAGTTGTCGTCCAGCGCGGGAAGCGCGGTGAGCTGCATCGGCGGATCCGGGTGGCTGCCTTTAGAATGGCACCATGCCCGTCCCGCTCCCGGTCCGTCAAACGGACGCCGTCCACCCGTGGTTCCTCACCGATGCCGGTCGCGCAGTGCTGGCCAGCGAGGAGCAGACGGTCGCCCGCGCCCTGGCCGACCGGCCCGGCCAGCCCTGGCTGTGGTGCGGACCGGTCCTGCGGACCACCGACGGGCCCGGTCGCGGTCTGTACCTGGCCAGCGGCGGACGCGGACACTGGCAGGGGCAGGTGCGCTGCGCGCTGCCGCTGCCGCTGCCCAGCGAGGCGTTCGGCGCGATCGTGCTCCAGCACGTCGCGCGGCCCGATGGCCCCTGCGGACCGGAGCTGCTCGACGAGGCCGCCCGGCTGCTGGTGAACGGGGGGCGGCTGTGGTTGTTCGTGCTCAATCCGTTGTCGCCCTACCGGTGGCGCTGGCGCGGCAGCGGCATCCGCGCCTCCGAACCGCTGGCCTGGCGCCGGCGCCTGCGGCAGGCCGGCCTGGAGCCCGATGCGGTGTCGCAGGGTCAGGGCCCGAGCTGGACGGTGGCGGCGTCTCCGGTCCCCCAGCAGGGGCCGGGACTGCGCGCGGCCTACCTGCTGCGCGCGGAAAAGCGCGCCATGCCGCTGACCCCGCTCCGCTCGCGGCCGGTCATGTCGCTGGCCCGCGGGGCGCCCGCGGCATGAGCGTCGGCATCCACACCGATGGGGCCTGCCTCGGCAATCCCGGCCCGGGCGGCTGGGCGGCATTGCTGCGCTATGGCGAGAAGGAGCGCGAACTGGTGGGCGGCGAGCCGATGACCACCAACAACCGCATGGAGCTGATGGCCGCGATCATGGCGCTGGAAATCCTGACCCGGCCCTGCGAGGTGGTGCTGTACACCGACTCGCAGTACGTCCGCCAGGGCATCACGCTGTGGATGCCCAACTGGGTCCGGCGCGGCTGGAAGACCGCGGGCGGCGATCCGGTGAAGAACCGCGACCTGTGGGAGCGCCTGCACGCGGCCTGCCGCCAGCACAACATCGACTGGCGCTGGGTCAAGGGCCACTCCGGCGACCCCGACAACGAGCGCGTGGACGTACTCGCGCGCGATGAAGCCATCCGCCAGCGCGCGGCCGGGCAGCTCGCACCCACGCGCAGCGCCCGTCCCGCCTGAGCCGGCCGTCGCCGGTTCCCGATCCCGATCCCGAAGTCCGAAACGAAACAATGCGCCACATCATCCTCGACACCGAAACCACCGGCCTGGAATGGAAGAAGGGCAACCGGGTGGTGGAGATCGGCTGCGTCGAGCTGGTCGAGCGCCGGCCGACCGGACGCACCTTCCACAAGTACCTCAACCCCGACCGCGAATTCGAGGCGGGGGCCCAGGAGGTGACCGGCCTGACCCTCGAGTTCCTGGCCGACAAGCCGCGTTTTGCCGAGATCGCCGACGAGTTCCTCGCGTTCGTCGACGGCGCCGAACTCGTCATCCACAACGCCGCGTTCGACATGGGCTTCCTGGAATACGAGCTGTCCAGGCTGGGGGAGGGCTACCGGCCGCTGCGCGAGCGCGTCAGCGTGCTCGATTCGCTGGACCTGGCGCGGCAGCGCTTCCCCGGCCAGCGCAACTCGCTCGATGCGCTGTGCAGGCGGCTGGGCGTGGACAACTCGCACCGCCAGCTGCATGGCGCGCTGCTCGACGCGCAACTGCTGGCCGAAGCCTGGCTGGCCCTGACCTCGGGCCAGGGCGAGATCGGCTTCAGCGCGGTCGAGCCGGCGGCAGGCACGCGCGCCAGCCGCTTCGCGCTGCCGGCGGCCGCCAGCGGGCCGCGTCCGGCGATCGTGGCCACCGCCGAGGACCTGGCCCTGCACGAGCTGCGGCTGGAGGCGATCCGGCGCAAGGCCGGACGCAGTATCTGGGATGAGGTCGAGCCGGCCGAGCCCGAAGCGGTCGCCGCCACCGCCTGAGCGGAGCGGCGGGGCGCCGCAACGACGCGACGCTGCGTCGTCAGTGGCTGCGGACCAGCACCACGGTGACGTTGTCCGAACCGCCGCCGTCCAGCGCCGCCGCCACCAGGCCGTCGACGCACTCCTGGGCGCTGCACTCGGTATGTCCCAGCACCCGCGAGATGGTGCGGTCGTCCACTTCCTCGGTCAGGCCGTCGCTGCACAACAGCAACTGCGAGCCGGGAGCGAGTTCGCCGGACAGGGTTTCCACGTTGAGCGACTGCGGCTCGGTCACGCCCAGGGCCTGGGTGACCACATTGCGGTGCGGGTGGGTACGCGCCTGGTCGATGCTGATCGCGCCCTGGGCGATGAGTTCCTGCACGTAGCTGTGGTCGTGCGAGAGCTGGGCGAGCTTGCCGTCGCGCCACAGGTAGGCGCGGCTGTCGCCCACCCAGGCCACTTCGAAGCGGTTGCCGGTGACCCGCGCGGCGACCACCGTGGTGCCCATCGGCAGCGCATCGCTGCGCTGGCGCGATGCGCGGATGATCTCCTCGTCGGCGATGCGGATCGCCTGCTGCAGCGGCGTGCCCTGGCGGGTTTCGCGCACGATGGTCTCGCGCGCCAGGGCGCTGGCGACCTCGCCGTACTCGTGGCCGCCCATGCCGTCGGCGACCAGCCACAGGCCAAGCTCGCTGTCACCGTAATAGGTGTCCTCGTTGAGTTCGCGCCGGAGTCCGACGTGGGTGAGGTGTCCGAATTCAATCATGCGTGGCGCGTCTGCGGGGGCGGACCGGCGGGGTATTGTGCTTGGAACGGGGAAAGAGCGTGCGGCAGGTCACGGTGCGTGCGACCTGGGCGACACGGGCGACATGGGCGACCGGCCGATACGGTACGGGCCGCTCGCTGAGTTCCCGGTAAAAGCGCCGAGCGCCACTGAAGTGTCGGCATCGCCCGGCGAAACATGACGATCATCTGGGGGCGTCGTCCCGCGGCCGCAGGCGCAGGCTGTACGCCGGCTCGCCCGGCAGGAAGGCGGTGGGGCGGCCCTCGACCCAGTCTTCGTGGCCGGCGCCCCAGAATGGCGACAGCCGGTGTCCGCTCTGCCCGCCGGGCATGTGCATCAGGCCGTCGGCTTCGTGTCCGGGAGCGACCACCATGCGCTGCGATGCGCCGAAACCGGGGCCCTGCACCCGCGGCATCATGGCATCGCCGGGCAGGGGCTGGGCCGGCATGCACAGCAGCCGCCGGCCCAGCGGGATGGCAGCGGCGAGGGGATGGCAGATCGCGGCGGTATTGCGTTCTCCCCAGTCGCGCTCGCGCAGGGCACCCGTGGCGGCGAGTTCGCCCCGCACCTCCCTGGCTGCGTCCTCGAACAACGCCTGCCAGGAGTCGAAACCCGCCGGCAGCAGGTGGGCGGGCCGCTGCTGCACCAGCGGCCAGGCCACCCCCTCGAACTGGGGAAAGGCCGGCGCCTCGAAGTCCTCGCCCAGGGCCGCCCGCGCGGGTGCCAGCATGCCCTCGAGCAGGCGCGCGTGCACGGCCAGACGCCAGGCCCGGACAATGCGGTAGCTGGCCGAATCGACGCTGGCACGGCCCTGCCATGGCTCGGCGGCGGTCGCCAGCGCCTGCAGCGCCAGCCCGGAGCCGTCGTCCAGCGAACGCAGCAGCTCCCACCAGCGGGTCATCAGCAGGGCCCGGTCGTCGAGCTGGATGGCGAGCAGGTCGGCCTCGGTGAAACGGTCGTGCGCCTGCAGCGCGTCGCGGATCTGCGCGGCGCGCGCACCCAGGGCGTAGCCGCCATCGCCGATCCGGGCCAGCGCCTGGCCGTCGAGCGTGCGCGCGTTCGCGGTCCAGAGGCGGTCGAACGCGGGCGAGCCCGCCGCTGGCGACGCATCGGTGGCGAAGTGCCAGGGTGGGCAGGCCGCAGCGATGTCCGCTGCCGGCTGGCCAGGCGAAGGCGCAGGCACGGAGGGCGCCGTCGGATCGCAGCCTGGCGCGCGCACCGGCAGCGGGCCCAGCAGCCGCCAGGCGATGCGCCCGCCGCGGTCGCCGATGACGAGGTTCTGGGTCGGGACGGCGGTGCGGTCGGAGACCGCCAGCGCGGCGTCCAGGTTGCCGGCCCGCGCGAACCCGGTCAGGCCGAGGTTGATCGATCCGGGCAGGTGCGCGGTCCAGCGCAGGCTCAGCACGCGGCCGTCGGGCAGCGTATGCAGGACCGGACCCCAGGCGGTTTCCCGCACCTCCAGCGCGACCGGCCCGGCCCCGGCCACTTCGATCCGTTCGCGGTGCAGCGCGACCGGCGCGCAGTCCGTCTGCGGGCGCCGCACAGGCGCGGGTGCCGGGCAGGGCGTCTGCAGCGCCCAGTCCAGGTAATCGCCGTAGCTGTTGGTGTAGCCCCAGGCGACGTGCCCGTTGCTGCCGACGACCACCGCCGGCAGGCCGGGGAGGGTCAGACCCTGCACGTCGACGCGGCCACCGGGCGCGCCGGCATCGGGCCAGCGCAGCCGCGCCCGGAACCAGATGTTGGGCACGCGCAGGGCCAGGTGCATGTCGTCGGCGACGATGGCGCGGCCATCGCCGGTGAGCGCGCCGGAGACCGCGAAGCTGTTGCTGCCGGGGCGGAGGTCGGCCGTCGCGTCGGCCTCGGCCCGGGTCGGCGCGGCCGGGATCGGCATGCCGGCCTTGCCGGCGTGCGGTCCGGCCATCGCGCCGGGCGACGCAGCGAGGCTGCGCAGGTCCACCTCGTCGGCCGGGGGCAGGGTCGCATCGCCGAAGGCCGGGCCTGCCAACGGCGCATCCCAGCGACTGCCGGCATGGGTCAGCAGCGTGTACAGCGCGGCCGGCAGTTGCGGGCGGAGTTTCCACAGCGCCAGTTCGTTGGCGTTGGCGGCGTCCTGCAGGTCGAAGTACATGGCATAGCCGGCCAGCGCGGTGTCGGCCGGGCGCCAGGGCTGCGGCTGCTGGCGTAGCAGCAGGTAGGGCCAGGGGCGGGTCCGCAGTGCGCCCAGGCCGGCGTTGACGCCTTCGGTGTAGGCGTCCAGCAACGGCATGCGGTCGCCGGCGACCGCGTCCAGCCCGGATTCGACCCGCGCCCGCATGCGGTGGACGCGATGGCGCTGGTCGAGGTCCAGTGCGACCGCGCCGAACAGTGCGGACAGCTCGCCCGCCGCCGTGCGGCGCAGCAGGTCCATCTCGAAATAGCGCTCCTGCGCGTGCACGTAGCCGAGCGCGCGCATGGCATCGATCTCGTCCTGCGCATCGATGGTGACCACGCCCAGCGCGTCGCGCTGCACGCTGACCGGAGCCGCCAGCCCGGCCAGCGGCAGTTCGCCTTCGAGCGGCGGCAGGCTGCCGCGCAGCAGCCACCACCCCAGCGCGGCCGCGAGCACGGCCATTGCCAGCAGCAGCAGGACGATCGCCCTGACCCATCGCAACATCGTGGCCCGCTCCCGGTGCGTGAACCGGCGACTCTAGCCCATCCGGTCGCGTCCACTCCGCGCTGGCGCGACCGCCGGCGGCGACGCGGCTAGGCGCATGGGCAGCGGGCGGGGTCTAATGGCGCCCGCCTCGGGAGGAGCACTTTGGGTTCGAAATTGCGCGTGTTGCTGGTGGCGGTCGCCGTCGCGGTCCTGGCCTGGTCGTTCTGGCGCGATGCCGGGTGGCTGCAGCTGTGCGCGGGCCTGGCGATCTTCCTGTTCGGCATGCAGTGCCTGGAAGAGGGGCTGCGCCAGCTCGCCGGTGGTCGCCTCGAGCAGTTGCTTGCGCGCAGTACCGGCACGCCGGCGCGCGGCCTGCTGTTCGGCATCGGTGGGACGGTGGTGCTGCAGTCGAGCACCCTGGTCTCGCTGCTGAGCATCGCCTTCATCAGCTCGGGCCTGATCGGGCTGGCGGGCGGCCTGGCCATCATCTTCGGCGCCAACCTGGGGGCGACCAGCGGCATCTGGCTGCTGGCCCTGGCCGGGCAGGATTTCAGCCTGTCGCCGCTGGCGCTGCCGCTGGTGGTGTTCGGGGTACTGGCCGGCTTCACCGGGCCGCGCGGGCGCGCGGCCGGACGGGTGGTGCTGGGGGTGGCCTTCGTGTTCCTGGGCATCGACCAGGTCAAGGCGGGATTCGCGGTTTTCGGCGGTGGATTCGACCTCGGCGCGGTCCCGGCGCAGGGCGCGGGCGGGGTGATGCTGTTCGTGCTGGCGGGCCTGGCCGCGACAGTGGTGCTGCAGTCCAGCCACGCGACCTTGATGCTCATCCTCGCCGCGCTGGCGACGGGCCAGCTCGCGCTGGGCCAGGCGCTGGCGCTGGCGATCGGCTCCAACGTCGGCAGCAGCGTGAGCACCGGCGTGGTCGGGGCGCTCGGCGGCAACCGCAGCGGCCAGCGGCTGGCGCTGGCGCACGTGCTGTTCAACGTGGTCACCGCGGCACTGGCGCTGGCGCTGCTGGCGCCCCTGACCTGGATGGTCGTCGCCGTCGCCGGGCTCGCGGGTTTCGGCGACAACCCGCTGCTGCAGCTGGCGCTGTTCCACACGCTGTTCAACGCGACCGGGGTGGCGGTGTTCTGGCCGTGGCAGGCCCGGCTCGCGCAGTGGCTGCAGCGCTGGCTGCCCGAACGCGCCGCGCCCGCGCTGGCGGCGACCGGACCGGTCGCGACTGCGGACATCGAGCCGGTGCGCGCCCGCCACCTGAGCGGCCAGGCGCTGGATTCGGCCGACGCGGCGGCCGCGGCGGTGGCGCTGGAACTGCGCCACCTGGCGGAGCTGAGCCTGGAGGTGATCTGCCGCGCGCTGTGCCTGCCGGCCGGGGAACTGAAGGGGCCGGCGCCGGAGCCGGACCGGCTGGCGCAGCCGCCGCCCCGCGGCTGCCCGGACGCGGAACTGCTCTATCGCCAGCGGATCAAGGGCGTCTATGCGGACCTGCTCGCCTTCATGGGTCGCATCGAGGTGCCGCTGGACGAGGACCACCAGCGGTTCTGGACGCGTGCGCAGGTGGCCGCGATGCAGATGGTCGAAGCGGTGAAGGATGCCAAGCACCTGCAGAAGAACCTGCTGCCGCGCCTGCGCGAGCAGGACTCCCCCTTGCGTCGCGCCTACAGCACGTTGCGTGCCCACCTGTTCGAGCAGATGCGCGGCCTGTCCGCCAGCGACGGCGACGCTGTCACTGCGAGGGCCGAGGGCGCCGGCATCCTGGAAGCGCAGGCCGCGCGCTTCGAGGCAGCGTTCCGCGGCCAGGTGCTGGCGATGCTGCGCCGGGGCGAACTGGACGGATTGCAGGCCGCCTCGCTGCTCAACGACCTGGGTTATGTCGATCGCATCGACCGCGGGCTGCGTGAACTGGGCTACGCGCAGGAACCCGATTCGCTGCGCGCGCTGCGCCTGCTCTCGCGGTCCGCCTCATCGCCGGAGGACGGCAAGGCAGGCGCCACGCCGCCGGTCGCGAATGCGAACTGAAATGGCTCTCATCCGGCATCGCCGCGGTCGCTTGGGCATACTGCCGGGCATTCCCAGGCACCGGAGCCGTCCGCCATGAAAGGCCACCCAGAGGTTGTCGATTACCTGAATTTCCTGCTGCGTGGCGAGCTGGCCGCGCGCGACCAGTATTTCCTGCACTCGCGGCGCTACGAGGACCTCGGGCTGTATGCGCTGTACGCGCGAATCACGCACGAGATGGAGGAGGAAACGCAGCACGCCGACGCGATCCTGCGCCGCATCCTGTTCCTGGAAGGCGACCCGGACATGCGGCCCGATGCCTTCGAGCCGGGGCGCACGGTCGAGGAGATGCTGCGCAAGGACCTGGACCTGGAATACCGCGTGCGCGACCACCTCGCCAAGGGCATCGCCCTGTGCGAACGGCATGGCGACTATGTCAGCCGGCAGATCCTGGTCGCGCAGCTGGCCGACACCGAGGAAGACCACACCCGCTGGCTGGAGCAGCAGCTGCGACTGATCCAGATGGTGGGCCTGCAGAACTACCAGCAGACGCGGATGGGCGAGGCGCCGTCCCAGGACTGAACCGGCCCGCCGGCCGCGTCGAGCGCGGGCGGCCTGCGGTCAGCGCGGGGGCCCCGGGCGCAGCGCGGGCCTGCGCTGCACGCGGTACACCGCCGTGGACAGCGCACTGACGCCCTCGGCCCGGAACGAGGCTTCGTTGGCGAGGATGTCGCGACGTTCGAGCAGCGCGACCTCCCAGTTCCTGTCCAGGCGCGCGTGGACCTCGGCCTCCTCGACGCAGAACGGAGGCCCGGCCTTTTCCGCCTGCGGATATTCCAGCGTGACCAGGAGCCCGCGGCAGCCCGCAGGCAGGCGGCGCCAGGCGGTATCCGCGTAGCGCGCGCGCAGGGGCGGCGGCAGCGCGATCATCGCGGCGCGGTCGTAGACCGCACCGCAGTCGGCGAGCAGCGTGGCCGGGATCGCGAACGCGTCGCCGGCCACCAGTTCCCAGGGGCCGGCCGCGTAATGCCGGCCCGCTTCGCTGTCGCGTACCTGCGGCGCCAGTCCGCGCTCGTCGAAGAACTGCGCGATCGCCCGTTCCGACAGCTCGATGCCCAGCACGCGGTGGCCGGCGTCGGCCAGCCAGACCATGTCCAGCGACTTGCCGCATAGCGGGACGAAGACGCGGCTGCCGGCGGGCACCTGCAGCGATGGCCAATGGCGGACCAGCAGCGGCAGGGGCGTGTCGCGATGGAAGCCGATCCGGCCGCTTTCCCAGCGGTCGTGCCAGAACTCAGGCTGCACGGCCGCGATCCATTACTCGACCGACAGCCCGTCCACCTTCTGCCAGCCGCGCGGCAGCAGCCCGCCGCGGCTGGCGCGCGCGCCGAGGTAGTCGCCCAGATCCTTGAACGACAGGCTCATCGAGCGCGCGCCGGACTTCACCGACAGCGTGCCGCCGGGCGGCACCACGGCCACCGCCACCACCTGTTCGGTGCCGCGCTTGGCCTTGGGGATCTCGATCAGCTTGTTGCCCTTGCCCTTGTCCAGTTCCGGCAGTTCGGCCACCGGGAAGGCGAGCAGGTGGCCGGCGCTGGTGACCGCGACGATGCGATCGGCCTCGACGCTGCCCACCGCCGCGGGCTGCAGCACCTTCGCGCCTTCCGACAGCGACAGCAGCGCCTTGCCGGCCTTGTTGCGGCCGGTCAGGTTCTCGAAGCGGGTGACGAAGCCGTAGCCGTGCGAGGACGCCAGCACGAAGCGCTCCTCGCCGGCGCCGCTGGCCAGGGCGACGAACGATGCGCCCGCCGCCGGCGAGAAGCGGCCGGTGAGCGGTTCGCCATTGCCGCGCGCCGAGGGCAGCGTGTGGGCGAGCGTCGAATAGCTGCGTCCGGTGCTGTCGAGGAAGGCGACCTGCTGCGAGGTGCGGCTCCTGACCGCGGCCAGCAGCGCGTCGCCTTCGCGGTAGGACATGGCCGCGGGGTCGACGTCGTGGCCCTTGGCCGCGCGCACCCAGCCCTTCTGGCTGATCACCACGGTCACCGGCTCGCTCGGCACCAGGTCGGTTTCGTCCAGCGCCTGCGCCGCGCCACGCGCGACCAGCGGCGAACGCCGCGCGTCGCCGTGCTTCCTGGCATCGGCCAGCAGTTCGTCCTTGACCAGCTTCTTGAGCCTGGCCTTGCTGTCGAGCGTGGCCCGGATCTGCTCGCGTTCCTTCGCCAGTTCGTCCTGCTCGGCGCGGATCTTCATTTCCTCGAGCCGGGCGAGCTGCTTGAGCCGGGTCTCCAGGATGTAGTCGGCCTGGTCCTCGGACAGCCCGAAGCGCGCGATCAGCGCGGCCCTGGGTTCGTCCTCGGTGCGGATGATGTGGATCACCTCGTCCAGGTTGAGGAAGGCGACCAGCAGCCCGTCGAGCAGGTGCATGCGCCGCTCGACCTTGTCCAGGCGGTGGTTCAGGCGCCGGGTGACGGTGTCGGTGCGGAAGGCGAGCCATTCGGTCAGCAGCATGCGCAGGTTCTTCACCTGCGGACGCCCGTCCAGGCCGATCACGTTGAGGTTGACCCGGTAGCTCTTCTCCAGGTCGGTGGTGGCGAACAGGTGGCCCATCAACTGCTCGGCATCGACCCGGCTCGAACGCGGGATCAGCGCGATGCGCACCGGATTGGCGTGGTCCGACTCGTCGCGGATGTCTTCCAGCCACGGCAGCTTCTTCGCGCGCATCTGCGCGGCGATCTGTTCGATCACCTTGGACGGCGAGACCTGGTGGGGCAGGGCGGTGACGATGATGTTCGCGCCCTCCCTGGCATAGGTGGCGCGCGCGCGCACGCTGCCGGTGCCGGTCGCGTACATCGACAGCAGGTCGGCGGCGGGAGTGATGATCTCGGCCGAGGTCGGGTAGTCCGGGCCGCGCACGTGTTCGCACAGCTGCGCCACAGTCGCGTCGGGATCGTCCAGCAGCCGCACGCAGGCGCTGACGATCTCGCCGACGTTGTGCGGCGGCACGTCGGTGGCCATGCCCACGGCGATGCCGGTGGTGCCGTTGAGCAGCAGGTGCGGCAGGCGCGCCGGCAGCCAGCTCGGTTCTTCCAGCGTCCCGTCGAAGTTGGGCACCCAGTCGGCCGTGCCATGGCCCAGTTCGCCCAGCAGCACTTCGGCGATGGGGGTCAGGCGCGACTCGGTGTAGCGCATCGCCGCGAACGACTTGGGATCGTCGGAGGAGCCGAAGTTGCCCTGGCCGTCGACCAGCGGGTAGCGGTAGGAGAAGGGCTGGGCCATCAGCACCATCGCCTCGTAGCAGGCGCTGTCGCCGTGGGGATGGAACTTGCCGATCACATCGCCGATGGTGCGCGCGGACTTCTTGGGCTTGGCGGTCGCGCCCAGGCCCAGCTCGCTCATCGCGTAGATGATGCGGCGCTGCACCGGCTTGAGGCCGTCGCCGATGAAGGGCAGGGCGCGGTCGAGGACCACGTACATCGAATAGTCGAGATAGGCGCGCTCGGCGTATTCGCGCAGCGGGATCTGCTCGAAGCCGTGGAAGACGGGGCGGACGGGGTCGGTCATTTGAAAACTGCGAGGGAGAGCCGGACAATTCTACCCGTGCATGGAAGCCGGCCGCGGTCTCGCGGCCTGAGATGAGGCCGGCTGAACATCCGGCTCCCCGCCCCAACGGCTCCACGATGTACGTCCCCCTGCCAGCACGCCGCACCGAGGCGGCCCATTACGTCTATCCGGAGCATTTGCGTCCCCAGATCGCGCTGCTCCCACGCGCCCCCGGCGTGTACGTGTTCCTGGGCGAGAGCGGCCCGGTTCCCCTGTACATCGGCAAGAGCGTGGACATCCGCCACCGCGTCATGGACCACATGCGCACTCCGGAGGAGGCGCGCCTGCTGCGTCACACGCGCCGGATCGAGTTCACCCGCACCGCCGGCGACCTGGGCGCGCAACTGCTCGAGGCGCAGCAGATCAAGCTGCGCCAGCCGGTACACAACAAGCTGCTGCGGCGCAGGCGCGACCTGTATTCGATCCGCTTGCTGCGCGGCCGGCCCGAGGTGGTGCATTCGGCGGGCGTGCCGTTCGCCTCGGCGCAGCGGCTGTACGGCCTGTACTCCAGCCGCCAGGCGGCGTTGCAGGGGTTGCGCGCGATCGCCGACGACAACCGGCTGTGCTACGGGCTGCTGGGGATCGAGCGGGTGGCCGCCGGCCGGCCCTGCTTCCGCGCCACGATCCACCGCTGCGCCGGTGCCTGCGCCGGCCGCGAACCCATGGCCGAGCATGAGGCCCGCCTGGAGGCGGCGCTGCAGGAGCGGCAGGTCGCGGCCTGGCCCTATGCCGGCGCGGTCGGGATCGTCGAGGAAGGTGCCGACCTGACCCAGATCCACGTGGTGCGCGACTGGCACTACCTGGGCAGCGCCGCGACGCGCGCCGGTGCGCGCCGGCTGGTCGCCGAGGTGGACGGCTTCGACAACGACGGCTACCGGATCCTGTCGGGTCCGGTGCTGGGCGGGCAGCTCCGGATCATGCTGCTATGAGACTGGCGCCCCCAGACGGCGGCCGCGCGCCAGAGCGCTAGCGGCCCGCCGGCGCCGCAGAAACCATTGAATTTGCAAGGAAAATGTTAACGCTAACCACCGCCCCTGCCGTTGCGCGGCAATGACTTGCGCAGTGCAGCAAGGCTTTTGCCTTGCGGATGTGTAGAGTTCGTCCTCGCCCGCCAGGCCGGAAGGGGGCGCAGGACCCGGTGCATCGATATTCGCCCGGGTCTTCTGTATCCGGCCAGTGGTAGCGCTAACTTTCCGGGGAATCGCATGGGGTTGTTCGCAGGACTCGACCTGGGCACGCAGAGCGTGAAGCTCGTGGTCTACGATCCGGACGCACGCCGGATCGTCGCCACCGCAGGCCAGCCGCTGGACCTGGCCGCCGGCGACGATGGCAGCCGCGAGCAACGCGCCGACTGGTGGGTGGACGCGGTGCGCGCCTGTTTCGGCCGCATCGACGCGGCGCTGCGCGCGCGCATCCGGGCCATCGGCGTGTCCGGGCAGCAGCATGGATTCGTGCCGCTGGACCGCGGCGGGAACGTGCTGGCCCCGGCCAAGCTGTGGAACGACACCAGCACCACCGCCGAATGCGACGAGATCATGGATGCGGTGGGCGGCGCGCAGGCCAGCATCGAGCTGGCCGGCAATCCGATCCTGGCCGGCTACACCGCCTCCAAGCTGCCCTGGACGCGCAAGCACCGCTCGCAGGCCTATTCGCGCCTGGCGACGATCCTGCTGCCGCACGACTACATCAACTACTGGCTTACCGGCGAGCTGTGGATGGAGCACGGCGATGCCTCCGGCACCGGCTGGCTCGATGTGCGCCGGCGCGACTGGTCGCCGCAGATGCTGGCCGCGACCGACCCGGACCGCGACCTGCGCGCCTGCCTGCCGGCGCTGGTCGAGGCAGACACCCTCGTCAGGATCCGGCCGCTGCTGGCCGACGAACTGGGCCTGCCGCATTCGGTGCAGGTCTCCGCCGGCGGCGGCGACAACATGATGGCCGCCATCGGCACCGGCAATGTGGTCCCCGGCGTGCTCAGCATGAGCCTGGGCACCTCGGGCACGCTGTTCACCTACGCCGGCCAGCCGGTGGTCGATGCCCAGGGTCGCTGGGCGGCGTTCTGCGATTCCACCGGCGGCTGGCTGCCGCTGATCTGCACCATGAACTGCACCGTCGCCACCGAAGCGGTGGCGCGGCTGTGCGGCTTCTCCTCCCGCGACGGCGACGCGCTGCTGGCCGGGACCGCGCCCGGTGCGGACGGCCTGCTGATGCTGCCCTTCCTCAATGGCGAGCGCACCCCCGACCTGCCGCACGGCCGCGGCAACCTGTTCGGGATGACCGCGACCAACCTGACGCCGGCCAACCTCTACCGTTCGGCGATGGAAGGCGCGCTGTACAGCCTGTTGTACGGCTATGACGCACTGGTCGAGGCCGGACTGCGCTTCGAGGCGATCCGGCTGACCGGCGGCGGCAGCCAGAGCGCGGTGTGGCGGCAGATGGTGGCCGACATGTTCGGCCTGCCCGTGGACGTGCCCGAGCAGTCCGAAGGGGCCGCATTCGGCGCCGCGCTGCAGGCGCTGTGGGCGGTGCGCCGCGCCGAGGGCGGCAGCGACAACGAACTCAGCGCGCTGGCCGCTTCGCACGTGCGCCTGGATCCGCGCCTGGGGGCGCAGCCGCACGCGGCCGCCACCGCCGCCTACGGCGAGCAGTACCGGCATTTCCTTTCCCACCTCGATGCGATCCGCCCGCTCTACGCAGGCTGATCGCGTCCCCCCAACCACGTCACCCACGGACACACACATGAGCAAGGCATTCATCGGCGCGAAGGAGTACTTCCCCGGCATCGGCACCATTCCGTTCGAGGGCCCGGGTTCGGACAACCCGCTCGCGTTCAAGGTCTACGACGCCGGGAAGAAGATCGGCGGCAAGACCATGCGCGAGCACCTGCGCTTCGCGGTCTGCTACTGGCACACCTTCTGCAACGCCGGTGCCGATCCCTTCGGCCCGGGCACGCGCCGCTTCCCCTGGGAGCACGACAACGCGATGGCGACCGCCGAAGCCAAGGTCGACGCCGCGTTCGAGTTCTTCACCAAGCTCGACGTGCCGTACTACTGCTTCCATGACGTCGACCTGGCGCCCGACGCCGAAGACATCGGCACCTACGAGAAGAACCTCCGCCACCTCGTTGGCCTGGCCAAGGAACGCCAGCAGGCCACCGGCATGAAGCTGCTGTGGGGAACGGCCAACCTGTTCTCGCATCCGCGCTACATGAACGGCGCCGCGACCAACCCGGATTTCAACGTCGTCGCGCGCGCTGCGGTGCAGGTCAAGGCGGTGCTCGAGTCGGTGGTCGAACTGGGCGGCGAGCACTACGTGTTCTGGGGCGGTCGCGAAGGCTATGCGTCCCTGCACAACACCGACATGAAGCGCGAGCTCGAACACTTCGCGCGCTTCCTCACCGTCGCCCGCGACTATGGCCGCAGCATCGGCTTCAAGGGCCAGTTCTTCATCGAGCCCAAGCCGATGGAACCGATGAAGCACCAGTACGATTTCGACAGCGCCACCGTCGCCGGCTTCCTCAAGCAGCATGGCCTGGAGAAGGACTTCTCGCTCAACATCGAGGCCAACCACGCCACGCTGTCGGGCCATACCTTCGAGCACGACCTGCAGGTGGCGGCCGACCACGGCCTGCTCGGCAGCATCGACGCCAACCGCGGCAACGCCCAGAACGGCTGGGACACCGACCAGTTCCCGACCGACCTGTACGACACCGTCGGGGCGATGCTGGTGGTGCTGCGCCAGGGCGGCCTCGTCGGCGGCCTGAACTTCGACGCCAAGCCGCGCCGCGAGTCCACCGACATGGAGGACCTGTTCCTGGCGCACATCGGCGGCATGGACGCGTTCGCGCGCGGCCTGGAAGTGGCGTACGCGCTGCTCAACGATTCGCCCTGGGAGCAGTGGCGCAAGCAGCGCTATGCCAGCTTCGACAGCGGCGCGGGCGCCGACTTCGAGGCCGGCAAGCTGGACCTGGCGGCGCTGGCCGCCCTGGCGGCGAAGAACGGCGAGCCGGCGCAGATCAGTGGCAAGCAGGAGCGCTACGAGAACCTGCTCAACCAGTACCTGCTGCGCTGAGCGACGAGGCGGCCGGTCGACATGGGAGCGCCAACGCCCCTGCCCGCCGAGCCGCCGCGCCGTGGTCGCGACGCCCCGGCCCGCACGCGGGCCGGGGCGTCAGCGCGCGGGTGGGGCGACGGAGTCGCGTTCGACCAGCTCGTGCGGCACGACGTGGTCGACCACCGTGCGGGTGCTCTTGTCCTTGCGCCGGATGTTGCGCAGCAGGATGTCGACGGCCGAATCGGCCATGGCCGAGATCGGCTGCCGGACCGTGGTCAGTTCGGGCCAGACCGTGGTCGCGGCGGAGGTGTCGTCGAAGCCGACGATCGACAGGTCGCGCGGCACGTCCAGGCCGCGCCGGTGCGCCACCGAGACGGCGGCCGCGGCCATGTCGTCGTTGGCCGCGCAGATCGCCGTGGGCGGATTCGGATGCGCCAGCAGCTTCTCGGTCGCATCCAGGCCGGAGCGGTAGGTGAAGAATCCCGATTCGACCAGGCTCTCGTCCAGGGTGATGCCCGACTCGGCCAGCGCCGACTGGAAGCCCTCGTAGCGGCGCGTGCTGGCGGTCTGGTTGGGGTTGCCCTTGATGTAGCCGATGTGGCGATGTCCGGCGGCGATCAGGTGCAGGGTGATTTCCTTGCTGGCGCGGAAGTCGTCGATGCGCACGCAGGAGATGTCATGGTGGAAGCGGCCCGAGGCGATCGCCACGACCGGGACTTCGGCCTCGACGAATTCCGACACCAGCGCCTTGGATTCGCACAGCGGCGGCGGCAGGATCACGCCCGCGACGCGCTTGGCGAGGGTACGTGCGGCCTGGCGCTGGGCGTTCGCGCCCAGGTTGTCCCAGGTGTCGATGACCAGCTGCGCGGCCGTGCGGGTAGCGCCACGCAGGGCGCCGGCGAGCAGTTCGCGCAGGTAGGCGTTGCTGGGATTGGTGTAGATCATCGCCACGCGCGTGTCCTGCGCCGTGGCCAGCGCGCTGGCCGCGAGGTTGGGCGTGTAGCCCAGTTCGCGCACCGCCCGCATCACCCGCTCGCGGGTGGTTTCGCGCACCTTGCCGTGGCCATTGACCACGCGCGAGACCGTCATCGGGGACACCTTGGCCAGCGCCGCGACCTCGTCGAGCGTGACCGCCATGCCCTTGCGCCGCGCCGCTTTCCTGGGCTGCTTCTGCAATTCCTGTCCCCTTGCCGCACCGCGGCGATGTGCTGTGTCGGCCGCCATGCGGTGCACGGCACTGGACCGGCGATCGACGCCGGGACGCGTACTACATGACCGAAAACATGAGGGTTGAACGAATGGTACACACCGACAGGCGTCCACGACATCCCGGCGCGATGTCCGCGCAGGACAGGCCCGGGCGCACGCCGCGCCCCCAGCGGGCCATCCTGGCGGTGCTGGGTTGCCTGCTGGCCGCGCTGGCGTGCCTGCCGGTGGCGCAGGCCGAAGACGGCTACGAGCTGTGGCTGCGCTACCGGCCGCTGGACGCCGAGCAGGCGGGCGACTACCGGGCGCGCTTCGCGCAACTGGTCGCGCCGGCGCAGACCGACGTCCAGCGCGTCACCCGCGAGGAACTGGTGCGCGGGCTGGGCGGCATGCTGGGTCGGGCACCGACGCAGGCGCAGCGCGCCGATCGCGCCGGGGCGCTGCTGGTGGGGACGCCGGCCTCGCTGCCCGCCATCGCGCGCCTGGGGCTCGAGCTCGAAGGGCTGGGCGACGAGGGCTATCTGATCCGCAGCGTCCAGGCCGACGGCCGTGCGGCGACCGTGGTCGCCGCCAACACCGATGCCGGCGCGCTGTACGGCAGCTTCCACCTGCTGCGCCTGCTGCAGACCGGCCAGGCGGTGGATGCGCTGGACCTTCGCGAAGCGCCGAAGGTGAAGCTGCGCGTGCTCAACCACTGGGACGATCTGAACCGCCATGTCGAGCGCGGCTACTCGGGCCAGTCGATCTGGGACTGGCACCGGCTGCCCGACTGGCTGGATCCCCGCTACACCGACTATGCCCGCGCCAATGCCTCCATCGGCATCAACGGCACGGTGCTCAACAACGTCAATGCCAATGCGCAGATCCTGACACCGATGTACCTGGACAAGGTCGCCGCATTGGCCGGGGTCCTGCGCCCCTACGGCATCCGCGTCTACCTGAGCGCGCGCTTCAGCGCGCCGATGGAGATCGGCGGGCTCAAGACCGCCGACCCGGAGGATCCGGCGGTGCGGCGCTGGTGGCGCGCCAAGACCGACGAGATCTATGCGCTGATCCCCGATTTCGGCGGCTTCCTGGTCAAGGCCAATTCCGAAGGGCAGCCCGGTCCGCAGGACTTCGGCCGCAGCCACGCCGACGGCGCCAACATGCTGGCCGAGGCGGTGGCGCCGCATGGCGGCGTGGTGATGTGGCGCGCCTTCGTCTACTCCGACGAAGAGCCCGACGACCGTCACAAGCAGGCCTATACCGAGTTCGTGCCGCACGACGGCGAGTTCCGCGACAACGTGCTGGTGCAGGTCAAGAACGGCGCGATCGACTTCCAGCCGCGCGAACCCTTCCATCCGCTGTTCGGCGCGATGCCCAAGACGCCGCTGATGATGGAGTTCCAGATCACCAAGGAGTACCTGGGCTTCGCCACCCACCTGGTCTACCTCGGTCCGATGTACGAGGAGGTATTGCGCGCCGACACCCATGCCCGGGGCGCGGGCTCGACCGTGGCCAGGGTGGTCGACGGCTCACTCGAAGGGCATGCGCTCAGCGGCATCGCCGGCGTGGCCAACATCGGCAGCGACCGCAACTGGAGCGGTTCGCACTTCGACCAGGCCAACTGGTACGTGTTCGGACGCATGGCCTGGGATCCGGACGCCGGCGCGCGCGCGATCGCGCAGGACTGGGTGCGGATGACGTTCTCGCCCGACGACGCCGTGGTCGAACCCGTCGTGGGGATGATGATGGCCTCGCACCAGGCCGCGGTGGACTACATGACGCCGCTGGGCCTGCACCACCTGATGGGCCGCGGCCACCATTACGGCCCGGCGCCCTGGGTCGAGGGCGGGCCGCGCGCGGACTGGACCTCGGTGTATTTCCACCGTGCGACGAAGGACGGTATCGGCTTTGACCGCACCACCGGCGGCAGCGATGCGGTGTCGCAGTACGCGCGGCCGGTGGCCGAGGTGTTCAACGATCCGGCGCGGGTGCCGGAGGACTTCCTATTGTGGTTCCACCACCGGCCCTGGACCAGCCGCGTGTCCTCGGGCCGCAGCCTGTGGGACGAACTGGTGCATCGCTATTCGCGGGGCGTGGGCGAGGTGGACCGGATGCAAGCCACCTGGACGGGCTTGCAGGGGCGCGTCGATGACGAACGCCACCACCAGGTGGAACGCTTCCTGGCGATCCAGCGCAACGAGGCCCAGTGGTGGCGCGATGCCAGCATCGCCTACTTCCAGACCTTCTCCGGCCTGCCGCTGCCGGCGGGCGAGGCGCCACCCGCGCAATCGCTGGAGTACTACAAGGCGCTCGAGTTCCCGCATGCGCCGGGAGACACGCAATGAGCCGCGCGTCGCATTGCCGCGTGCGCGGCGCGGCGCTGGGCCTGCTGCTGTCGGCCTGCCTGCTGGCGCCGGCCGCCGCGGCTGCGGACGGTGAGCCACTGCTGCACGCGATGTTCCAGGACCACGCGGTCCTGCAGCGCGACCAGCCGCTGCGCGTCTGGGGACAGGCCGATCCCGGTGCCCAGGTGCGGGTCTCGCTGGCCGGCAAGCGCGCCTCCGCGCGTGCGGACGCCGACGGCCGCTGGGAGGCGCGCCTGCCCGCCCTGAAGGCGGGCGGCCCGCACGTGCTCGACGTGACGGCCGGTGCACGCAGCCAGCGCGTGTCGGACGTGCTGGTGGGCGATGTGTGGCTGTGCTCGGGCCAGTCGAACATGGAACTGCAGGTCTGGCGGGCGCTCGATGCGCGCGCGGAGATCGCCGGCGCCGGCAACGACCGCATCCGCCTGCTGACGGTGCCGCAGGTCTCGGACGTGGTGCCGC
>Ga0233369_1000089_pt1 | contig 46632 bp, 43 predicted proteins | sample ElkDunMinimDraft_26_FD_191537 | JGI IMG/M metagenome (GOLD analysis project Ga0233369, IMG submission 191537) | Fecal eukaryotic communites from dung pellets of Tule Elk in California, USA - Elk Dung D16 | ecosystem: Host-associated > Mammals > Digestive system > Large intestine > Fecal | place... | reverse complement strand
AAGCGCCCGGCGGCCGGCTTCGACGCCACCACCACGATCAAGCGCAGCGACTTCGGCGTCGGCGCCTACGCGCCCAACGTCAGCGACGACGTGCAGATCACGATCACCACCGAGGCCGTCGCCGCCGCGCCCGAGGGCGAAGCCGCCGCAGGCTGAGCGCGCCGACGCACCGGGCCGGTCCCGGTCCGGTCCGGCCATCCGGGCCGCCGCTGGCCGCGGCCCGCGACCGCCCCCCGGCCGGGCAGCCGGGGAGCGGGGCGGGCTCGGCCGCGCCCGCCGTCGCCCCTGCGCGGCGCCGCCGTGGACCGGCCGGTCGCGGTCGCCGGACTCACTGGCGGCCGCGCCGGCGGGCTAGAATGCAACGGTTCCATCCGGATGCCGTACCCATGACCGCCACGCAGCCCCAGATCACGCAGGCCAATGCGCAGACGCGCTACGAGATCCATCGCAACGACCTGCCCCTGAGCTGCCCGCTGCCGTCGATGGCGCTCTGGAATTCGCATCCGCGCGTGTACCTGCCGATCGAGACCGACGGCGGCGAGGCCGACTGTCCCTATTGCGGCGCGCACTTCGTCCTGGTCGACTGAGCCGGCGGGCGGCAGGCGCGTGCCGCGGCCGTTGACCGTCGTGCAGCTGCTGCCGGCGCTGGAATCGGGCGGCGTCGAACGCTCCACCCTCGAGATCGCCGATGCGCTGGTGCGCGCGGGCCATCGCGCCATCGTGGTGTCAGCCGGCGGGCGCCTGCTGCCCAGCCTGGCCGACACCGGCGCCCAGCACGTGGACATGGACATCGGCCGCAAGTCGCCGCTGGTGCTGCGGCACGTGCCGGCGCTGCGACGACTGTTCGCGCGCGAACGCGTGGATATCGTGCATGCGCGTTCGCGCCTGCCGGCCTGGCTGGGCTGGCGCGCCCTGGCCGCCATGCCCGACGGCGCGCGCCCGCGCTTCGTCACGACCGTGCACGGACTCAATTCGCCCTCGCGCTACAGCGCCATCATGGCGCGCGGCGAGCGCGTGATCTGCGTCTCGCGCACGGTGCGCGACTTCGTGCTCCAGCACTATCCGCAGACCGATCCACTGCGCCTGCGGCTGGTGCCGCGTGGCATCGATCCGCGCGATTTCCCGCGCGCGCCGCGGCCGGACCGCGAGGCGCGCGCGCAGCTGGCCGCGCAGTACCCGGCCCTGGGCGGCCAGGGCCCGCTGCTGTTGCTGCCGGGGCGCGGCACCCGCCTCAAGGGGCATGCCGACGCGCTGGCGCTGCTGGCGACCTTGCGGGCGGGCGGCCTGGATGCACGGCTGTGGATGCCCGGCGCGCGCGAGCGCGGCCGCGAGCGCTACATCGCCGAACTCGAACAGCAGGCCGCGCGCAGCGGCGTGGCGGACGTGCTGGCGATGACCGCCCCCACCGCCGCGATCGCCCAGGCCTACGCCGCCAGCGACCTGGTCCTGCAGCTGTCGCGCAAGCCCGAGGCATTTGGCCGGACGGTGATCGAGGCGCTGTCGGTCGGGCGCCCGGTGCTGGGCTGGGACCACGGCGGCAGCGGCGAACTGCTGCGCGAGTTGCAGCCCGGCGGCGTCGCGCCGCCGTTCGACGCGGCCGCGCTGGCGCTCGCCGCGCGTACCCTGCTGGAACGTCCGCCGTCGCTTCCCGATACCATTCCGTTTACTTTGCAGGCGATGCAGGACGCCACGCTTTCGGTCTATGACGAACTCCGCGACGCTACCTCCGTCCTCCACGGCTGAGTCCACCGCCACCGGCTGGCGCTGGGCGCCGCACTGGGTGCTGGCGTTCGTGGCGCTGTGGCCGGCGCCCGGCTACGCCGAGGCGGTGATGGTGCTGGGCGCGCTGGCGGCGATCGTGCATCTGCTGGTGGGCCGCTTCCGCGGCGGCATGCGCCTGCTCAGCCACCAGGCCTGGGCGCTGACCAGCGTGCTGTTCTTCGCGTACTGGCTGCCGCAACTGGTGTCCTCGTTCGGCGCCATCGACCAGGGCCGCGCGCTGCGCGAGTCGCTGGTCGACCTGCGTTACCTGCCCTTCCTGTGGCTGGCGGCTGCGGCCGTGGCCTCGCCACGTGGGCGGCGCACGACCTTCGGCGGCCTGGCGGTGATCGTGCTGGTCTGGACGCTCGACGCGCTGGTCCAGGTGCTCACCGGCACCAGCCCGCTGTTCTGGAGCATCGACACGCTCAAGCAGGCGATCAGCGGCCGGCCGATGTGCAGCGCCGAGCAGCTGGCCCTGGCCGACCGCCTCGGGGGCGTGCTCGGCCCCTGCAACCTCAAGCTCGGGGTGGTGCTGGCGAGCCTGTCGCCGTTCGCGCTGTACTTCGCCGGGCGCCGCTTCGGCAGCACCGGCTGGATCGTGGCCGCGCTGCTGGTCGGCCTCGTCGTGCTGTTCGCCGGCTCGCGCGCCTCGTGGATCACCTTTGCCCTGGTGCTGGCCGTCAGCGGCTGGGGCCTGCTGGGCTGGAAGAAGCTGCTGGGCGTGTTCGCGGCCGGCGCGATCGCGCTGGCGGCGCTGGCCTGGTCGTCGCCGCAGGTCCAGCAGCGCGTGCTGCGCACCGCCCAGGCATGGACCGTGGAGGACGGCGACGGCGTCGACAGCGCGCTGTCGGGCCGGACCCGCATCTGGGGCGCGGCGCTGTGCATGGCGCGCGAGCATCCGCTGAACGGCGTGGGCGCGCGCGGATTCCGCCGCGCCTTCCCCGACTGCGATCCGGAGCCGGGCCAGCCCGCGGCCTGGGGCGAGGGTCCTGCCTTCCACGCCCACCAGATCGTGCTCGAGATCCTCAGCGAGACCGGCCTGTTCGGCCTGCTCATGTGGCTGGCGGGCGCGGCCATGGCCTGGCGCGCCTGGCGCTTTGCCGATGGCGAGGCCCGCGACCGCGCGCGTCCGGCCATGCTGGCGCTGGCGGCGACGGTATTCCCGCTCAACACCCACCTCGCGTTCTATTCCACCTTCTGGGGCGGGCTGACCCTGCTGCTGGCGGCGCTGTATGCCGGCAGCCTGCTGGCCGGGCGCGTCCCGGCGGCCGGCCGGTCCGCCGTCCCCTGACCGCCGGGGACGCCCGGGCAGAGGCCGCCGCCACGGTGCGGCCCTAGGGCGCGGGCGCCTCGTCGTAGGGGGAACTGCCGTCGGGCTGGCGCTTGAAGCGGCGGTGGATCCACAGGTACTGCCCGGGCGCGGCGCGCACCATGGTCTCGATCCCCGCGATCACGCGCGCGGTGTCGGCGGCCGGATCGGCGGAGGGGAAGTCCTGCAGCGCCGGCCACAGGCGCAGCGTGTAGCCGCCGTCGGCGCGGCGCCGATGCTCGAACAGCACCACCGCCGCGCCCGACAGGCGCGCCAGCGAGTGGGTCGAGGTCAGGCTGTGCGCGGGCTGTCCGAAGAAGGGCACGAACACCGCGTCGCCGCGGCTCGGGTCCTGGTCGGGCGCGTACCACAGCAGGCCGCCCTTCTTCAGGTGCCGCACGGCGCCGCGCACGTCCTGCTTGGGGAACATCGCGGCGGCGTAGCGCGCGCGGCCGCGCCGCACGGCCCACTCCATCGCGGGCGATGCGTGCGGCCGGTACATGCCGGCCAGCGGGACGAAGTCGCACATCAGCCGGCCGCAGATCTCCAGCGTGCTGAAGTGCCCGGACACCACGATCACGCCGCGGCCGCCCGCGCGCGCGGCCTCCAGGTGTTCGAGGCCCTCGACCGACAGGCCACGCCGCATCGGCCCGACCGAGCCCCACCAGGCGCGCGCGAACTCGAACAGGCCGATTCCCAGCGCGGTGAAATGCTCGCGCAGCAGGGCATCGCGCCGCGCCGCGTCGAGTTCCGGGAAGCACAGGGCGAGATTGCGCGCGGCCACTTCGCGGCGGTCGCGCAGCAGCGCGCGCAGCACGGTCCCCAGGCCGCGGCCGATCGCGCGCTGCCACAGCCAGGGCAGGCGTGCGGCCAGCGCCATCAGGCCGATGCCCAGCCAGGTGGGCCAGTTCCGGGGCGACAGGGGCGGGGGTGGCAAGGTGTCGGAAGCCATCGGCCGATTGTAGTCCGCGGGTGCACGAGGCACCCGTCGCGGCCGCGCGTGCGGCGAGCGCCATGGCTGCGCTCGCGCTGCTATCACGCGATCCGCCAGCGGTGGCGTCGAGTCCGGCCATGGCCCCGGACCCGTTATCCTGTCCGCATGTCCGCCGCCGACACGACCGAACGCCTGTTGCGCGGCCTGTATTCGGCCGTGCTCTACCTGCTCGTTCCGGTGACGGTCTACCACCTGATCTGGCGCGGCTTCCGCCAGGAAGCCTACCTGGAGCGCTGGGGCGAGCGCTACGCGCACTACGCGGCGCCCGCGCAGCCCACGCCGGTATGGGTGCATGCGGTTTCCGTGGGCGAGGTCAACGCGGTCGCGCCCCTGGTCAACGCCCTGCTCGCGGCCGCGCCCGGGCGGCGGCTGCTGGTCACCACCATCACCCCGACCGGTTCGGCGCGTGTGCGTGCGCTCTGGGGCGAGCGGGTCGAACACGTCTACCTGCCCTACGACCTGGGCGGGGCGGTGCGTCGTTTCATCGCGCATTTCCGCCCGCGGATCGCGCTGGTGGTGGAGACGGAGCTGTGGCCGAACCTGCTGTTCGGTTGCCGCGACGCCGGCATCCCGGCGTATCTGGTGAACGCGCGCCTGTCCGAGCGCTCGCTGCGCGGCTATCGCGTGCTGCGCCCGCTGCTCGCGCGCGTCCTGGCCACGATGCGCCGCGTGGCCGCGCAGTCGCAGGACGATGCTCGGCGTTTCGGCGAACTCGGCGCGCCGGCCGCGACGCTGGCGGTCACGGGCAACCTCAAGTACGACATCGCCCTGGACGAGGAGGCCATCGCCCGTGCCGCGCAGGCCTTCCGCGAACGCATCGGCGGGCGCCCGGTGTGGATCGCCGCCAGTACCCATCCGGAGGAGGAAGCGCCGGTGGTGGAGATGCATCGGCACCTGCGCGAACGCTGGCCCGACCTGCTGATGGTGTGGGCGCCGCGCCACCCCGAGCGCTTCGGTAGCGCCGCCCAGCAGGCGGTCGATGCGGGCTGGCGGGTGGCCACGCGCCGGCTGACGCAGTGGCCCGACCAGGGCGATGCGGTGTTCGTGGTCGACACGCTGGGCGAGCTGCAGCAGTTCTATGCCTGCGCCGACGTCGCCTTCGTCGGTGGCAGCCTGCAGGACGTCGGCGGCCACAACCTGCTGGAGCCGGCGGCGGTCGGCACGCCCGTTGTCACCGGGCCGCACCTGCACAATTTCGCCGAGATCGCGCAGCGCATGCAGGCGGCCGGTGCCCTGCGCATCGGGCAGGACGCGCGGGCGGTTACCCTGCAGCTTGCGCAGCTGCTGGAGGACGCGGGCGAGCGCGGACGGATGCGCGAAGCGGGCCTGGCCCTGGTTCGCGACGGTCGCGGCGCACTGCAGCGCACGCTCGATGTCATCGCCGCGGACCTGCCGCCTGCCTGAGGCGGCTGCGGGGCCTGCCTGCCACCGGTGCAGCGGCCGGACCAGGCGGGTGCCGGCCCGGGCGGCGGCTGGCTGCGGGGCGCTGGGCCGGAAAACGAGGGAGCCGGCTTGCGCCGGCTCCCTGGGTCTCGCGTGTTGGCGCCGGTCTTACTGCACCGGGACCGGTGCGGTGGTGTCGACGGTCAGCAGGCGGTTGATGTCCTGCACCGTGGCGACGTCCAGCGTGCCCGCGGCCTGCTCGAGCAGGAGCCGGTTGCGCAGGTAGTTGTAGCGCGAGGTGGCGTAGTTCTGCCGGGCCGCGAACAGGTTCTGCTGGTTGATCAGCACGTCGATCACGGTGCGGGTACCCACTTCCAGGCCGACCTGCGAGGCGTCGTACGCGCTCTGCGCGGACACCAGCGCCAGCCGGCGCGCCTCGACTTCGCTGATGCCCGCGACCAGGGCCTGGTAGGCGTAACGGGTGTTGCGCTCGATCGCGCGGCGGTTCTGCTCCAGCTGGTCCTGGGCGATGTCGCGGCTGGCGATGGCCTGGCGCACGCGCGACTGGGTCGCCCCGCCCGAGAAGATCGGCACGGTCAGGGTCAGGCCGATCGTATGGCCCTCGTTGTCGCCGAAGCCTTCGGCCGCCGGCGGCACCACGGTGCCGGGCGAGTACCAGCTGGCGCCGTTGCTGTAGCTGACGCCCAGGCCGAGGCTCGGAAGATGCCCGGCGCGCGCGCCCTGCACGTTGTACTCCGCGCCTCGCACGTCGTACTGCGACGCCCGCAGGCTCGGATTGGTGTCCAGCGCACGCTGGACCCAGGCCTCGGCATCGCCGCCGATGGGCAGCTCGGGCCGGAAATCCTCCGGCAGTGCCCGCAGGGCGCTGATCGGAGTGCCGGTGATCTGGGCCAGGGCCTGGTAGGCGTCCTGCAGCGCGTTGCGGGTCAGGATGGTATTGGCACGCGCGGCGTCGTACTGGGCGCGCGCCTCGTGTACGTCGGTGATCGGCGCCAGTCCCACTTCCAGGCGGCGGTCGGCATAGTCGAACTGCTTCTGGAACGCGGTCTCGGCCGCTTCGGCCGCGGCCAGCGTCTCCAACGCCACCAGCACGTCGAAATAGGCGTTGGCGGTGCGCGAGATCAGGTCGTCGCCGGCCGCCTCCAGGTCGTAGTCGGCGGCCGTGCTGTAGTTGCGCTGGGCGCGCAGGTTGGCGATCGCACCGAAGTCCACCACGCTCTGCGAAAGCGAGGCGCCGTAGCTGCGGCTGCGCGAGGTGCCGGTGGTGCCGGCATCGTGCGAGCGGCTCAGGCGCGCACTGCCGTCGATCTGCGGCAGCAGCGCGGCGCGGGCCTGCACCGCGTTCTCGCGGGTGGACAGGCGGCTGGATTCGGCGATCGACAGCTGCGGGTCGTTGACCCGTGCCAGCTCGTAGGTCTGCATCAGGTCCTGGGCGAAGACCGGCGCGGACGACAGGGCCAGGGCGAGGGAAAGAACGAGATGGCGGCGGAGCATCGGGAATCCTTGGCGGAAAAACGGGGGGAACGTATCAGAACCTGAATTCGGCGGGCGGTGCGGCGCCGGCGAGATAGGCCAGCCCGGTTTCGAACAACGACTCGATGCGCGCGCCGTTGACCTCGTTGTGCAGCAGTGCGGCGTCCATGGCCGGGGCGCGCCCGTGCACGACGAACATCCGCCCTTCCGGACGCAGCCACTCGAGGAAACGTGACGGGATCGTGTCCACCGCGCCGGAAACGCAGATCGCGTCGAACTGGCGGTCGGGCAGCCAGGCGAAGGCGTCGGCCGCGATCACCGAGACGTTGCCGATGCCCTGGGCGCGCACGCGGTCGCCCGCGGCTTCGGCCAGGTCGGCGTGACGTTCGATGCTCACCACTTCGCGCGCCAGCGAGCCCAGGCAGGCGGCCATGAAGCCGCTGCCGGCGCCGATCTCCAGCACGGACTCGCCGCCCTGCAGGGCCAGCGCCTGCAGCGCGCGGCCTTCGAGCACGGGCTTGAACATGGTCTCGCCATGGCCGATCGGCAGTTCCAGGTCGGCATAGGCCAAGGCGCGGTGGCGCTCGCCGACGAAGGCTTCGCGCGGCAGGCGTACCAGCACGTCCAGCACGCGGCCGTCGAGCACGTCCCAGGGACGGATCTGCTGCTCGACCATGAGCTCGCGGGCCTTGGCGTAATCGAACGTCATCTTGCGGTCCGGAAAGAATTAAAGAGGGGAAACGCGATTCTACCGGCCGGATGGCGCAATTTCCCCGGCCGTCATCATCGCCAGCGGCCGCGGGCCGACTGAGTGCCGGAAGTCACCGCGACCGATGGCCGCGCTCGGCCCGGGGCCCGGCGGCCGCCGGACGGGCGTAGGCCCGCAGGAACATCCCGACCGTGGCGCCGATGTGTTCGTCGATCCCGGCCGGTCCTGGATGCTCGCACAGCCCGCAGGCCATGCGCGTGTGCAGGTCGCCCTTGAGCAGGGCGAAGAACTGGCGGGCCGCGCAGGGCAGGTCGGGGATGTCCAGTTCCTGCGCGCGCGCCTCCAGGAAGGCAGTGAAAACGCGCTGGATCCGCTCGGGCCCGGCTTCCCAGAACAGTTGTCGCAGGCGCTCGTCGCCGCCCGGCGCCATCATCATCCGGTGCGTGGCCAGGGCCGCGGGCGTGGTGATCATGGCGAAGAAGGCGCGCGCGATGCCCTCCAGCTGCGACGCCAGGGGAGCGGCCGGATCGGCGGCGAACAGGTCGTCGGGCATCAGCGAGTCGCACACCAGCCGGACCGCCTCGCCGAACAGCGCCTCCTTGTCGCCGAAGTGGCTGTACACGGTGAGCTTGGACACGCCGGCCTCGGCCGCGATCTGGTCCATGCTGGCGCCCTCGAAGCCCAAGCGGGTGAACAGCTGCGCCGCGGCCTCGAGGATCGCCGCGCGCTTGGCCAGGTCCTTGGGACGGCCGGGCCCGGCCGGGGCCTTGGGGCTGCGTGCGACGGGCGGAAGCTGCGGTGCCATCCGCCAATACTAGACTAATGGGTTTGCTATTTATACTCTGCAGCCCCTGGCATTCACCCGGCGCTGCGGATGCAAAAGAAGGTGCACTCCTGCCCCCGCGGCCTCGCCCTGGCGCTGGCCCTGGCCGGGCTGCTGTCCGCGTGTGAGCGCGACCGCGACATCGACGAAGCGCCGCGGCCGGTCCTCGTCGTGCAGCCCGGTGGCGGTGCCCAGGCCGCCGTGCGTGCCTATGCCGGCGAGATCCGCGCGCGCGAGGAGAACCCGCTGGCGTTCCAGATCGCAGGCAAGCTGGTGCGTCGCCATGTCGACGCCGGCGAGCGCGTGCGCCGCGGCCAGGTGCTGGCCGAACTCGATCCCGGCGACCAGCGCCTGCAGGCCGAAGCGGCGCGTGCGCAGCTGGCGGCCGCCGAGGCGGAACTGGAGCGGGTGCGCGCCGACCGGGCGCGCTTCCGGACGCTGGTCGAGGATCGCCTGGTCAGCCAGTCGGCCATGGACGGGCAGGACGCGGCCTGGGCGGCGGCGGACCAGCAGGCGCGGGCTGCCCGTGCCCGCCTCGACGTCGCGCGCAACCAGGCCGGTTACGCGCAACTGCGCGCGCCGCGCGACGGGGTGGTGACCGGTCGCCTGGCCGAAGCCGGAGAGATCGTCGCCGCCGGTCAGCCGGTCTACCTGCTCGCCGGCGACGGCGGACGCGAGGTCGCCATTGCGCTGCCCGAATCGCGCATCGGCGAATTCGCCCTGGGGCAGGCGGTCGAGGTGGAACTGTGGGACCGGCCGGGGCCGCGCCTGGCAGGGCGGATCCGCGAAATTTCCGCGGCGGCCGATCCGCAGGCGCGTACCTTCGCGGCCCGCGTCGCACTGGCGGCCGATGACGCCGACCAGGTGGTGCTGGGCCAGAGCGCGCGCGTATACGTGCGCGGCGATGGCGAGCACGCGGCGCTGAGCGTGCCGCTGTCGGCGCTGCAGCCGGGCCCTTCCGGCGGACACGCGGTGTGGGTGGTCGACCCGGCCAGCGGCACGCTGCGGCTGGCTCCGGTCGAGCCGGGCGGGCAGGTCGGATCGCGGGTGCCGGTGCTCGCCGGGCTGGAGGCGGGCGACTGGGTCGTCGCCGCCGGTGGCCACCTGTTGCGCGAAGGCCAGAAGGTGGCGCCGGTGGACCGCGACAACCGGCCGGTCGCCGCGACCGGCCGGGTGGACACCACCACGGACGCGCGGCGGTGAGGGCCGCCACCGGTTCCCGCGGCCCGCGTCGCGCCGACCCGGCGGCGCGCGTGCCGGCGACCGCGACGGCTGCGGCCCGGGCCGGCGGCAGCGCCGACTCCGCAAGGCGCTGAGCATGCGCTTCAACCTGTCCGAGTGGGCGCTGCGCAACCGCAGCCTGGTGCTGTACGCGATGATCGTGATCGCGATCGGCGGCACGCTCGCCTACCTGCAGCTGGGGCGCTCGGAAGACCCGCCGTTCACCTTCAAGGCGATGGTCGTGCGCACGCTGTGGCCCGGCGCCACCGCCGAGGAAGTCGCGCGCCAGGTCACCGAGCGCATCGAGAAGAAGCTGATGGAGACCGGCGAGTACGAGTACATCCGCTCCTACTCGCGTCCGGGCGAGTCGCAGGTGATCTTCATGGCGCGCGACTCGATGCATTCGCGCGATGTGCCCGGACTCTGGTACCAGGTGCGCAAGAAGATCGGCGACATCCGCGCCACCCTGCCCGAGGGCGCGGTCGGGCCGTTCTTCAACGACGAGTTCGGCGACACCTTCGGCAACATCTACGCGCTCACCGGCGAAGGTTTCGACTACGCGGTGCTCAAGGACTACGCCGACCGCATCCAGCTGGAGCTGCAGCGCATCGACAACGTCGGCAAGGTCGAACTGATCGGCCTGCAGGACGAACGCATCTGGATCGAGGTCAGCAATACCCGGCTGGCCACCCTCGGCATTCCGTTGCAGGCGGTGCAGCAGGCGCTGGCGCAGCAGAACGCGGTCGCGCCGGCCGGCTTTTTCGAGACCGCGAGCGACCGCGTGCAGCTGCGCGTGGACGGCGCCTTCCGTTCGGTCGAGGACATCCGCGACTTTCCGATCCGCGCGGGCGACCGCACCGTCCGCCTGGGCGACATCGCCGCCGTCAGCCGCGGCTTCTCGGACCCGGCCGCCCCGCGCATGCGCTTCATGGGTCAGGATGCGATCGGCCTGGGCGTGTCGATGCGCGAGGGCGGCGACATCCTGCGCCTGGGCAGCACCCTGGACGCCGCCTTCGGGCGCCTGCAGCACACGCTGCCGGCCGGGATGGAGCTGCGCAAGGTCACCGACCAGCCGGCCGCGGTGCGCGAGTCGGTGGGCGAGTTCATCAAGGTGCTGGCCGAGGCGGTGGCGATCGTACTGCTGGTGAGCTTCTTCTCGCTGGGGTTCCGCACCGGCCTGGTGGTGGCGGTATCCATCCCGCTGGTGCTCGCCATGACCTTCGTGGTGATGGACTGGTTCGGCGTCGGCCTGCACAAGATCTCGCTGGGCGCGCTGGTGCTGGCGCTGGGCCTGCTGGTCGACGACGCGATCATCGCGGTGGAGATGATGGCCATCAAGATGGAGCAGGGCTTCGACCGGTTCCGCGCCGCGGGCTTTGCCTGGACCAATACCGCCTTTCCCATGCTCACCGGCACCCTGGTGACCGCGGCCGGCTTCCTGCCCATCGCCACGGCGGCATCCAGCGTGGGCGAGTACACGCGCTCGCTGTTCGAAGTGGTGACGATCGCGCTGTTGGTCTCGTGGATCGCGGCGGTGCTGTTCATCCCCTGGCTGGGCGAGAAGATGCTGCCCGACATGCAGGCGCAGGCGGAGCAGCCGTCGCTGCGGCGGCGGCTGTCACGACTTGTCGCCTTCCGCCGTTCGCGGGGCCGGGATGGCGTCGCGGCGCCGGGCGCCGTGCCGGGCGGCCCGGCCCTGCCACCACCTGGCGCGGGCGCGGGAGACGGCGCCGCCGGCCACGATCCCTACCAGAGCCGCTTCTACCAGCGGTTCCGGCGCCTGCTCGACTGGTCGCTGCGCCATCGCTGGCTGGTGATCGCCGCCACGGTCGCGGCCTTCGTGCTGTCGCTGGCGCTGTTCCGTTTCGTGCCGCAGCAGTTCTTCCCCGATTCGACGCGGCTGGAGCTGATGGTGGACATGGAGCTGGCCGAAGGCAGCTCGCTGCGCGCGACCGAGGCCCAGGTTCGGCGGCTGGAGTCCATGCTGGCCGGGCACGACGGCGTGGACAACCACGTCGCCTACGTCGGTACGGGCTCGCCGCGCTTCTACCTGCCGCTGGACCAGCAGCTGCCGCAGACCAACTTCGCCCAGTTCGTCGTGCGCGCGCACGACCTGGAGGCGCGCGAAGCCGTGCGCGCCTGGCTGCTGGAGCAGGTGGTCCCGCGCTTCCCGGAACTGCAGCTGCGGGTGACGCGGCTGGAGAACGGGCCTCCGGTGGGTTACCCCGTGCAGTTCCGCGTGTCCGGCGAGCACGTCGAGCGCGTGCGCGCGCTGGCCACGCAGGTGGCCGAACGCGTGCGCGCCAATCCGCACCTGGACAACGTGCACCTGGACTGGAGCGAGCCCAGCCGGGTGGTGCGCCTGCGCATCGACCAGGATCGCGCGCGCGCGCTGGGCATCAGTTCGCAGCGGATCGCGCAGTTCCTGTCCGGCTCGCTGAGCGGGCTGCAGGTGAGCACCTTCCGCGAGGGCGACGAGCTGATCGGCGTGCAGTTGCGCGGTACCGGCGAGGAGCGCAGCCACCTGGAACTGCTCGGCAGCCTGGCGATCGCCGGCGGCGACGGCGTGCCGGTGCCGCTATCGCACGTGGCGACGCTGGAGTACGGGTACGAGGACGGCATCATCTGGCACCGCGACCGGCTGCCGACGATCACCGTGCGCGCCGACATCCGCGACGGGCTCACGCCCGCGACCGTGGTCGCGCAGATCCAGCCCGCCCTCCAGGACATCCGCGAGGCGTTGCCGCCCGGCTACCTGCTCCAGACCGGTGGAACGGTGGAGGATTCGGCGCGCGGGCAGGATTCGATCAGGGCGGGGATGCCGCTGTTCCTGCTGGTGGTGATGACCCTGCTGATGCTGCAGCTGCGCAGCCTGTCGCGGTCGGTGCTGGTACTGCTGACCGCGCCGCTGGGCCTGATCGGCGTGACCCTGTTCCTGCTCGCGTTCCGGGTGCCCTTCGGCTTCGTGGCGATGCTGGGCACCATCGCGCTGGCGGGCATGATCATGCGCAATTCGGTGATCCTGGTGGACCAGATCGAGCAGGACATCGCCGCCGGACACGCGCGCTGGGACGCGATCATCGATGCCACGGTGCGGCGCTTCCGGCCGATCGTGCTGACCGCGCTGGCGGCGATCCTGGCGATGATCCCGCTCTCGCGCAGCGCCTTCTTCGGCCCGATGGCGGTGGCGATCATGGGTGGGCTCACCGTGGCGACCGTGCTGACCCTGGTGTTCCTGCCGGCGCTGTACGCGGCCTGGTTCAAGGTGCGGCGCGACGAGCCGGCTGCCGGCACGGCGGCGGGCTGACCGGGCGACCGCAGCGAGCCGGGGTGGCTCGGCGCGCGCTCCTCAACGACCCCGCGCGGCCCCGTCCAGCAGCGCCATGAAGGCGCGCGCGGCATTCGAAAGCGTGCGCCCGGTGTGGGTGACGTAGCCCAGCCGGCGCCGCAGGCGCGCACCGGGCACGCGCAGGACGACGGTCGATGCGTCGAGCATGGTGTGCGGCAGCACGCTCCAGGCCAGGCCGACCCCGGCCAGCATCTTCAGCGTCTCCATCGCATTGGTGGTCATGTGCAGGCGCAGCGCCAGGCCGTCGGCGGCGAAGCGCTCGGCGACGATGCGATGGGTGAAGGTGCTGGCGTCGGGCAGCACGGCCGGATGCGCGGCCAGCTCGCGCAGGGTGGCGCGGCCGCGCGCGGCGAGCGGGTGCCCGGCTGCGACCACGAACTCGAGCGGGTCGTCCCAGACCGGCACCGCGCGCAGCGGTGCGGCCGCCGGGCCCAGGGTGGTGATCGCCAGTTCCAGGCGACCGTGCAGCACCTCGGCCCAGGCCTGCTCCGAATCCAGGAAGCGGATGTCCACGGCCACCTGCGGATGGGCCCGGATGAAGGCGCGCAGCAGCGGCGGCAGCCGGTGCAGGCCGATGTGGTGGCTGGTGGCCAGGGTGAGCCGCCCGTCGACGGCCGCGTCGAGGTTGCCCAGCGCGCGGCGCGTGTCCTCCAGCTCGGCGAGGATGCGGCGGGCGCGCGGCAGCAGGGCGCGACCGGCCTCGGTGAGGGCGACCTCGCGCCCGATCCGGTCGAACAGGCGGCGGCCCAGGTGCTGCTCCAGCGCCGCGATGCGCTTGCTTACGGCAGGCTGCGTCAGGTGCAGCCGCTCGCCGGCGGCGGAAAAGCCGCCACTGTCGGCGATCGCCAGGAAGGCTTCCAGGCTGGCCAGTTCCATCCAGTCGTACCGGTTATGCAATGAATGAAAAATATGAATTGGAGTTATCGGGCGCAAGTGCCTAGCATCGGCCGACGACCATGCGCGGGGCCGGAGATGGCAGGCAAGACGCTGTACGACAAGCTGTGGGAGATGCACGAGGTCAAGCGCCGCGACGACGGCTCCTCGCTGATCTACATCGACCGCCACATCCTCCACGAGGTGACCTCGCCGCAGGCCTTCGAGGGCCTGCGCCTGGCCGGCCGCAGGCCCTGGCGAGTGGATGCCAACATCGCCACGCCCGACCACAACGTGCCCACCACCCGCGCCGAGCGTCAGGGCGGTCTGGAAGCCATCGTCGACGGGGTCTCGCGCCTGCAGGTGCAGACCCTGGACGAGAACTGCGACGACTTCGGCATCCTCGAGTTCCGCATGAACGACGCGCGGCAGGGCATCGTGCACGTGGTGGGGCCGGAGCAGGGCGCCACCCTGCCGGGCATGACCGTGGTCTGCGGCGACTCCCACACCTCCACGCATGGCGCCCTGGGCGCGCTGGCGCATGGGATCGGCACCTCGGAGGTCGAGCACGTGCTGGCCACGCAGTGTCTGGTCGCCAAGAAGATGAAGAACATGCAGGTGCGCGTCGAAGGCGCGCTCGGGCCTGGCGTGACCGCCAAGGACATCGTGCTGGCGGTGATCGGCAGGATCGGCACCGCCGGCGGCAACGGCCACGCGCTGGAGTTCGCCGGCAGCGCCATCCGCGGGCTCTCGATCGAAGGGCGCATGACCCTGTGCAACATGGCCATCGAGGCCGGCGCGCGCGTGGGCATGGTGGCGGTGGACGGGAAGACGATCGACTACGTGCGCGGCCGGCCCTTCGCGCCCAAGGGTGCGGACTGGGATGCGGCCGTGGCGCTGTGGAAGACCCTGGTGTCCGACGCGGACGCGCATTTCGACGCGGTGGTCGAGCTGCGCGCCGAGGACATCAGGCCCCAGGTCAGCTGGGGTACTTCGCCGGAGATGGTGCTGGCGGTGGACCAGAACGTGCCCGATCCGGCGGCCGAGGCCGATCCGGTCAAGCGCGATTCGATCGAGCGCGCGCTCAAGTACATGGGCCTGCAGGCCAACCAGCCGATCACCACGATCCGCCTGGACCGCGTGTTCATCGGCTCGTGCACCAACTCGCGCATCGAGGACCTGCGGGCGGCCGCCGAGGTGGCGAAGGGCCGCAAGGTCGCGCCCACGGTGAAGCAGGCGCTGGTGGTGCCGGGCTCGGGCCTGGTCAAGGCGCAGGCCGAGGCAGAAGGGCTGGACCAGGTCTTCATCGCCGCCGGCTTCGAATGGCGCGAACCGGGTTGTTCGATGTGCCTGGCGATGAACCCCGACAGGCTCGGCGCCGGCGAGCACTGCGCCTCCACCTCCAACCGCAACTTCGAAGGTCGCCAGGGCGCCGGCGGCCGCACCCACCTGGTCAGCCCGGCGATGGCCGCCGCCGCCGCGGTGGCCGGGCACTTCGTCGATGTGCGCGAACTGATGCAGGCCTGAGGACGACCACGCCATGAAAGCCTTCACCACCCACACCGGCCTGGTCGCGCCGCTCGATCGCGCCAACGTCGATACCGACCAGATCATCCCCAAGCAGTTCCTGAAGTCGATCAAGCGCACCGGCTTCGGGCCGAACCTGTTCGACGAATGGCGCTACCTGGATGTGGGCCAGCCCGGCCAGGACAGCAGCGGACGGCCGCTCAACCCCGACTTCGTGCTCAATTTCCCGCGCTACCACGGCGCCAGCGTGCTGCTGGCGCGCGAGAACTTCGGCTGCGGCTCCTCGCGCGAGCACGCGCCCTGGGCGCTGGAGGAATACGGCTTCCGCGCGATCATCGCCCCGGGCTTCGCCGACATCTTCTACAACAACAGCTTCAAGAACGGCCTGCTGCCGGTGGTGCTGGCCGCCGGCGAGGTCGATGCGCTGTTCGCGCAGTGCGAGGCGAACGTGGGCTACCGGCTGGCCGTGGACCTGGCCGCGCAGACGGTGACGCGCCCGGACGGCGTCCAGTACCGCTTCGAGATCGACGCCTTCCGCAAGCACTGCCTGCTCAACGGCCTGGACGACATCGGCCTGACCCTGCAGGAGCGCGAGGCCATCGCCACGTTCGAAGCCGGCCATCGCGCGGCCCAGCCCTGGCTGTTCACGCCGCTGGCCTGACGCGGGCGTCGTACCCGCGCGGGGCACCGGTCCGCGGCCGGCGACAACGCGGACCGGGGCGGCGCCCTTCCCGCGATGCCGCGGTCGGCGCAGCCTCAATAGACGCCCTGCGCCAGCATCGCGTCGGCCACCTTCACGAAGCCGGCGATGTTGGCGCCATCCACGTAGTTCACCGACCCGTCCTCGCGCTTGCCGTGGCGCACGCAGTGGCCGTGGATGTCCTTCATGATCGCGTGCAGCCGCTCGTCCACTTCGGCGTGGTGCCAGGACAGGCGCAGCGCGTTCTGGCTCATCTCCAGGCCGGAGGTGGCCACGCCGCCTGCATTGCTGGCCTTGCCCGGCGCGTACAGCGTGCCCGACTCGAGGAACACGTCGACCGCTTCCAGTGTGCTGGGCATGTTGGCGCCCTCGGCCACGCACACCACGCCGTTGCCGACCAGGGTGCGCGCATCGTCGGCGTCGAGTTCGTTCTGCGTGGCGCAGGGCAGGGCGATCTCGGCCGGGATATGCCAGGGCCGCCTGCCGGCCAGGTACTCGAAGCGCGGGTCCTCGCCCAGTTCGGACAGCCGCCCGCGGCGCAGGTTCTTGAGTTCGGCCACCTCGCGGATCGCGTCGGGACCGAAGCCGTCGCGCGCGTACAGGGTGCCGTCCGAATCGCTGAAGGTCAGCACCTTGCCGCCCAGTTCCTCGGCCTTGAGCGCGGCGAACTGCGCCACGTTGCCCGAGCCCGAGACCAGCACCCGCGCGCCCTGCGTCTCGCGACGCGCGTGGTGCAGCATCTGCTCGACGAAGTAGACGGTGCCGTAGCCGGTGGCCTCCGGTCGCATCAGGCTGCCGCCGTAGGACAGGCCCTTGCCGGTGAACACGCAGCCGGCCTGGTTGGACAGCTTCTTCATCATGCCGGCCATGTAGCCGACCTCGCGCGCACCCACGCCGATGTCGCCGGCGGGCACGTCGGTATCGGGGCCCAGGTGGCGGTGCAGCTCCAGCATCAGCGCCTGGCAGAAGCGCATCACCTCGCCCTCGCTCTTGCCCTTGGGATCGAAGTCGGCGCCGCCCTTGCCGCCGCCCATGGGCAGGGTGGTGAGCGCGTTCTTGAAGGTCTGCTCGAAGGCCAGGAACTTCAGGATCGACAGGTTTACCGAGGGGTGGAAGCGCATGCCGCCCTTGAACGGGCCGATCGCGGAACTGTGCTGCACGCGCCAGGCGCGGTTGACCTGCACCTGCCCGCGGTCGTCGACCCAGCTCACCCGGAACTGGATGACGCGCTCGGGCTCGACCAGCCGCTCCATCAGCCCCAGGCGGCCGTACTCGGGGAAGCGCTCCAGGAACGGCCACAGGCTGGCCGTGACTTCCTTGACCGCCTGCAGGAACTCCGGCTGGCCTGGATCGCGGCGTTCGACGCTGGCGAGAAACTGGTCCCTGGATGGCGGCATCTGATTCCCCTGTCTGTGCGGTCCGGTGGTCTCGATGCCACGGATCCGCGCGTGTCCGGCGGGCCGGTCAACCCAGCCGTTCGACGACCGCCTGCGCGGCGCGCGTGGTGTCCACGGCGCCGGTCGCGGCGAGATCGGCGGTGAATACCTTCGCGTCCAGCGCCGAGGACACCGCCGCTTCCACCGCGGCCGCTTCGTCCTCCAGCCCCAGCGAATGCCGCAACAGCATGGCCGCGCTGAGGATGGTGGCGTAGGGATTGGCGATGCCCTTGCCGGCGATGTCGGGCGCCGAGCCGTGGATGGGTTCGTAGATGCCGGGCTTGCCTGCGCCGAGCGAGGCCGAGGCCAGCAGGCCCAGCGAGCCGGCCAGCATCGAGGCCTCGTCGGTCAGGATGTCGCCGAACATGTTCTCGGTGACGATCACATCGTAGGCGCGCGGCCGCGACAGCAGATGCATCGCCATCGAATCGACCAACTGGTGTTCCAGCGTCACCTCGGGGAACTCCTCGCGCATCACGCGCGTGGTCACTTCGCGCCACAGGCGCGAGGTCTCCAGCACGTTGGCCTTGTCGACCGAGGTCAGGTGGCCGCGCCGGCTGCGCGCCAGCGTCGCGGCACTGCGTACCACGCGTTCGACCTCGGCCACGCTGTAGCGGCACAGGTCGGTGGCCTCGGTGTCGCTGCGGGTCTTGTCGCCGAAGTAGATGCCGCCGGTCAGCTCGCGCACCACCACGATGTCCACGCCCTCCAGCAACTCGGACTTGATCGGCGAGGCGCCGAGCGCGGCCGCATGCGGCTTGACCGGGCGCAGGTTGGCGAACAGGCCCAGCGCCTTGCGAATCGCCAGCAGGCCCTGTTCGGGTCGCTGCTTCGCATTGGGATCGGACCACTTCGGCCCGCCCACGGCACCGAGCAGGATCGCGTCGGCCGTGCGGGCGGCCTCGAGCGTGGCCGCGGGCAGCGGCTCGCCGTGGCGGTCGATGGCGATGCCGCCGATATCGTGCTCGGCGAACGAGAAGCTGTGGCCGTAGCGGGTCGCGACGGCCTCGAGGACGGGCAGGGTGGCGGAAACGATCTCGGGGCCGATGCCGTCCCCGGGCAGTACGACGATGTTGGCTTGCATGGACTCGACAGGTGCGTGGGGTGGATGGGCCGGCGTGGGGCGCCGGCCCGCAAGGACGGTGTGCGACGGTGCCGCGCGGCGCCCGCGTGGCGCCGGTCAGGCGGTGGCGCGGGTGTCGACCGTGGGGGTGCCGGCGGGGGCGCGACGCAGGATGCGGTTGGCCACGTCCAGCCAGGCCAGCGCGCTGGCCTCGATGATGTCGCGGCTGGTGCCGGTGCCCTGGTACTCGACGCCGTCGTGGTGGACGCTCAGCGAGGCCTCGCCCTGCGCGTCCGTGCCCAGGCCGACGCTGTGCACGCTGTAGCTCTCCAGCGACAGCTTGACGCCGGTGGCGTTGGAGAGCGCGGCGAACAGCGCATCGACCGGCCCGTCGCCCAGGGCGCTTTCGCTGAACTTCCTGCCGTCCGGATCGGACAGTTCGATCTGGGCGCTGGCGCGCTGGCCGCGGTCGCTGATGGTCATCGAGGACAGGCGGTAGCCCTGGCCGGTGATGCCGCCGTCGATCAGCCGCTCCAGATCGTCGTCCTCCACGACCCGCTGCTGTTCGCACAGGTCCTTGAAGCGCGCGAACACCTGGTCGAGCTGCTCGTCCTCCATCGTGTAGCCCAGCGCGCGCAGCCGGTGCCCGACCGCCGCGCGGCCGCTGTGGCGACCCAGGACCATCTTGGTGTCGGGCCAGCCGACGTCGGAGGGATTCATGATCTCGTAGGTGCTGCGGTTGCGCAGCATGCCGTGCTGGTGGATGCCCGACTCGTGCGCGAACGCGTTCTGGCCCACGATCGCCTTGTTGCGTTGCACCGGCATGCCGATCAGGCGCTGCAGCAGCTGCGAGGTCGGCACCAGCCGCTGCGTGTCGATGCGGGTGTCGATGCCGTAGAAGGCGTTGCGCACCTTCAGCGCCATCACCAGTTCCTCCAGCGCGGCGTTGCCGGCGCGCTCGCCGATGCCGTTGATCGTGCACTCGATCTGGCGCGCGCCGCCCTCCATCGCCGCCAGCGAATTGGCCACGGCCAGGCCGAGGTCGTTGTGGCAGTGCGCGCTGAAGACCACCTCGCGGGCGCCGGGAATGTTGGCGATCATGCGCTCGAACAGGCCGCGGATCTCCTCGGGCGTGGTGTAGCCCAGCGTGTCCGGGACATTGATCGTGGTAGCGCCGGCGGCAATCGCCACGGCGACCGCCTCGTGCAGGAAGTCCTCTTCGGTACGGGTGCCGTCCTCGGGGGAGAACTCGATGTCGTCGACGTAGCGACGCGCCATCGCCACGTGGGTGGCGATCGACTCGAGCACCTGCTCCCGGCTCATGCGCAGCTTGTGCTCGCGATGCAGCGGGCTGGTGGACAGGAAGACGTGGATGCGCGGCCTGGCCGCGCCCTCGAGCGCGCGGGCGGAGGCGGTGATGTCGGCGGGCAGGCAGCGCGAGAGCACCGCCAGGGTGGTGCCGCGCAGTTCGCGCACGATCTGCGCGGTGGCGTCGCGGTCGGACTGCGAGCTGGCCGGGAAGCCGGTCTCGATGATGTCCACGCCGAGTTCGGCGAGCGCACGCGCCATCACCACCTTCTGTTGCGGCGTCATGCTGCAGCCCGGGGACTGCTCGCCATCGCGCAGGGTGGTGTCGAAGATGCGTACGGTTTCGGGGGTCGTGCTCATGCGAGGAGTTCCTCGGGTCGATCGTGACGGATGTTACCCGGTGCGGGCCCGGGCCGTGCCTGTGCGGTGGATGCGGGGAGGAGGCCGGCGGGAAGCGGTGCGCGCTTGGCCGCCGGCAGCGGAAGTCGTTCGCGGACGCGGCGGCGGGGCTTGCGCGGTGCGCGTGGCCGCACCTCCGACAGCAGCGTGGCCAGCACGGCCGCATCGACGTTGCCGCCCGACACCACCGCGCACTTGCGCTTGCCGGCCACGCGCTTGCCCGCGGCCAGCGCGAGCGCGCCGGCGCCCTCGGCGATCACGTGTTCCTCCAGCGCCAGGCGCACCAGGGTCTCGCGCAACTCGGCCTCGCGCACGATGACGATGTCGTCCAGCAGTTCGCGCAGGATGCGTTCGGTGAGCCAGCCCGGCTCCTTCACCCGCACGCCGTCGGCGAGCGTGGCGCACGGGTCGACCAGGCTGCGGTCGCCGCGCAGGGCCCGGGTCATCGAATCGACGCCTTCGACCTGGGCGCCGATGATGCGCACGCCCTGGGACTTGAGCGCCAGCGCCACGCCCGAGGCCAGGCCACCGCCGCCGATGGGGACGAGCACCACGTCCGGGTTCATCGCCGCGGCGATTTCCAGGCCCACGGTGCCCTGGCCCGCGATCACGTCGGGATCGTCGAAGGCCGACAGCAGGCGGAAGCCGTTCTGCGCGGCCAGTTCGGCGGCGAAGGCCTTGGCCTCGTCGTAGGTCTCGCCGTGCAGGCGCACGGTCGCGCCCCAGTGCGCCACGCCGGCCACCTTGGTCTCGGGCGCGGTCCGGGGCATCACGGTGATCGCGGGAATCCCCAGCCGGTACGCTGCCCAGGCCATGCCCTGGGCGTGGTTGCCGGCCGACGCGGTGATCACGTAGCGGTCGTCGCCGCGCTCGCGCGCGGCCAGCAGCGCGTTGAGCGCGCCGCGCACCTTGTACGAGCCGGTGCGCTGCAGGTTCTCGAGCTTGAGCCAGGTGCCGAAACGCTCGGCGTAGTGGGTCGGGGTGACGTCCAGGTACCTGCGCAGCCGCGCCTGTGCCGCCAGCACGTCGCTGGCGGTGACCTCGAGGCCACCGGCTACGGCAGGGTCCATCAGACGGCCGTCAGCCAGTGGCGCCAGGCGCTTTCCTGCCCGCGCACGACGCGGCCATACAGGGCGCGCAGTTCCATCGTGACCGGGTTGTCGCCGTACATGCGGTCCTCGATCTGCGCCACCGGCGCGACCTCGGCCGCGGTGCCGCAGGCGAACACCTCGTCGGCGTCCAGCAGTTCCGACAGCGGCACCATGCGCGAGGCCGCGCCGGTGAGCTGCAGGAGGGTGTCGCGCGTGATCCCGGGCAGGGCGTCGCGGTGCTCGACCGCTGTGACGCGCCCGTCCTTGACCATGAACACGTTCGCGCCGGTGCACTCGACCACGTTGTTCTCGCGGTCGGTGAACAGCGCCTCGTCGAAGCCGCGCGCCTTGGCCTCGCGCTTGGCCAGGATCGAGTTGACGTAGGCGCCGCACAGCTTGAGCGGCGGCAGCGAGTCGGACGGGTTGCGCCGCCAGCGGCCCACGCCCAGGCGCGCACGGGTGCCGTTGAGGTGGACCTGGGTGGCGGTGGTGGCCACCATCAGATGCGGGACGTGGCCCTCGACATCCAGGCCGAAGCTGCCCTCGCCGAACCACGCCAGCGGGCGGATGTAGGCATCGCGATGGCCGTTGGCGCGCAAGGTGGCCAGGGTGGCCTCGGCGCACTGCGTCGCATCGAAGGGCAGGCCGAACATGTCCGCGCCGCGGCGCATGCGATCCAGGTGTTCGGCCAGGCGGAACACCGCCGCGCCCTCCCCGGTGGCGTAGGCGCGGATGCCCTCGAACACGCCGCTGCCATAGTGCATGGCATGCGTGGTCAGGCCGGCCTGCAGGCCGTCGACAGGCACCAGGGCGCCGTCGAACCAGGCCAGGGTCTGGGCGGCGAGGGCGGATGGCGGGGCGGACGCCGCGAGGCGGGTCGGGGCTTCGGCGATGGCGGTGACAGTGGCGCTCATGGAGGGTCCGTGGGGCGGCGCGGCGGAAAGGGGTGGCGGAACTGGAACGGGGCGCTCAGGGGCAGGGCTGGACCTGGACCGACAGGCAGTCGTAGAGCTTGGCCAACTGCGACTGCAAGGTGGCGTCGGGGCGTTCGCCCTCCACGGTCACGCGCAGCCGCCACTGTTCGCCGTCGGCGCCGGCCTCGCCGTCGACCGACAGCGGGCGGAAGCCGCGGCGTTCGGTCGCGCCCAGCACGCGCGGCAGCACGCCCTCGGCGCGGCGCAGGACGAAATCAAGCTGGTAGCGCATTGCTCGGCTCCCCGGACGCGGGCGTGGTGGAGGACGCCGCCGCGGGGGCGCCGGTGTCGAGCGTGCCGGCGTCGTCGGGGTCCATCATCTGCGCGTTGTTGTGGTTGGGCGGCACCAGCGGCCAGACGTTGGCGGCGGTATCGATGGCCACGTGCAGCAGGGCCGGGCCGTCGGCGGCGAGCAGCGCCCTGAGCGCGCCATCCACGCCCGCGGCCTGGTCCACGTGCAGGGCCTGGATGCCGAAGGCGCGCGCGACCTCGGCGAAGTCCGGGTTGTCGGACAGGTCGATCTCCGAATAGCGCTGCTCGAAGAAAAGCTCCTGCCATTGCCGGACCATGCCCAGGGCCGAGTTGTCGAGCAGGACGATCTTCACCGGCAGGCGGTAGCGACGGATCGTCGCCAGCTCCTGGATGTTCATCATGAACGAGCCGTCGCCGCTGACGCAGATCACCTGGGCGGCCGGGCTCTCCACCTGCGCACCGATCGCCGCGGGCAGGCCGAAGCCCATCGCGCCCAGCGCACCGCTGGTCAGGTGCTGGCGCGGATGCTGGAAGCGCCAGTGCTGGGCGACCCACATCTGGTGCTGGCCGACGTCGCAGGAGACGATCGCGTGCGGGGCCAGTTCGCTGAGGCGCCTGAGCAGGGCCGGCGCATAGACCGACTCGCCCGGGGCGTCGTAGCGCGGCGCGTGGCGGCGCCGGCGTTCGCCGCAGGTCTCACGCCAGGCCTTGCGCGCGGCGGCGTGGCGCCCCTCCATCTGCGCCGCCAGCGGCGCGGCGAGGCGGCCGAGGCTTGCGGCCAGGTCGCCGGGCACCGACACGTCGGCATGGCGCAGCTTGCCGATCTCGCAGCAGTCGCCATCCAGGTGCACCACGCGCGCGTTCGGCGCGAACTCCGCCAGCTTGCCGGTAGCGCGGTCGTCGAAGCGCGCGCCCACCACGAACAGCAGGTCGCATTCCTGCACCGCCATGTTCGCCGCGCGGCTGCCATGCATGCCCAGCATGCCGAGGTTGGACGGGTGGCCGGCCGGCAGCGCGCCCAGCGCCTTGAGCGTGAGCACCGTGGGCAGGCCGGTGAGGTCGACGAACTCGCGGAACGCATCGATCGCATCGCCCAGCACCACGCCGCCGCCGGCATAGACCACCGGCCGGGTGCATTGCGAGACGAGCGCGGCGGCTTCGTGCAGCGCCGCATCCGGCGGGCCCGGCACCGCTTCGACCGCCAGCGGCGAGTGCACCGGCAGATGCGAGGCGTCGGCCACCTGCACGTCCTTGGGCAGGTCGATCAGCACCGGGCCGGGACGCCCGCTGCGCGCGATGCGGAACGCCTCGGCGAACACGCGCGGCAGTTCGTCGACGCTGCGCGGCAGGAAGCTGTGCTTGACGATCGGCATGGTCATGCCGAACACGTCCAGCTCCTGGAACGCGTCGGTCCCCATCAGGAAGGTGGGCACCTGGCCGGTGAGGACGACCATCGGCACCGAGTCGAACATCGCATCGGCGATGCCGGTCACCAGGTTCGATGCGCCCGGTCCCGACGTCGCCACGCAGACGCCGACGCGTCCGCTGGCACGCGCGTAGCCGTTCGCGGCGAAGGCCGCGCCCTGCTCGTGGCGTACCAGGACATGCTTCAGCGACGCGCCGTGCAGCGCGTCGTAGAAGGGCATGATCGTCCCGCCCGGGTAGCCGAACAGCGTATCGACGCCTTCGGCCTCCAGGGCCTGCACCAGCCAGTGCGCACCGTTCATTACGCGGCCTCTTTGTCCTTGGCGGAGTTGTCCAGCCACACCATCTTCTCGCGCAGCTTGCGGCCGACCTGTTCGATCGGATGGTCGAGGTCGGCCTGCTTGAACCTGCTGTAGTTGGGCAGGCCGGCGGCGTGCTCGGCCACCCAGTTGCGGGTAAACGTGCCGTCCTGGATGTCCTTGAGCACGTCGCGCATGCGCTCCTTGGTGGCCGCGTCGATCACGCGCGGACCGCTGACGTAGTCGCCGTACTGCGCGGTCTCGGACACGAACTCCAGCATGCGGGTGATGCCGCCTTCGTAGAACAGGTCGACGATCAGCTTGAGTTCGTGCAGCACTTCGTAATAGGCGATCTCAGGCTGGTAGCCGGCTTCGACCAGCACCTCGAAACCGGCCTGCACCAGCGACGAGGCGCCGCCGCACAGCACGGCCTGTTCGCCGAACAGGTCGGTCTCGGTCTCTTCCTTGAAGGTGGTCTCGATCAGGTTCGCGCGGGCGCCGCCCAGGCCGCCGGCATAGGCCAGCGCCAGGTCCCTGGCCTTGCCGCTGCGATCCTGGTGGATGGCATAGATGCAGGGCACGCCGCGCCCGATCTCGTACTCGCGGCGCACCAGTGCGCCGGGGCCCTTGGGCGCGACCAGCACCACGTCCAGGTCGTCGCGCGGCGAGATCATGCCGAAGTGCACGTTCAGGCCATGCGCGAACAGCAGGCAAGCGCCGGCCTTCATGTTCGGCGCGATCGATTCCTCGTACACCTGCCTCTGCACCATGTCCGGCGTGAGCACGGCGACCAGGTCCGCCTGCTTCACCGCATCGGCCGGTGCCTTGACCATGAAGCCGTCGGCACGGGCCTTGGCTTCGGTCGGGCCGCCCGGCCGCAGGCCGACGGTGACGTCGAAGCCGGAATCGCGCAGGTTGAGCGCATGCGCGCGGCCCTGGCTGCCGTAGCCGACGATGGCGATGCTGGGCTTGGGAAGGGAAGACTGGGTCATTTCAGGGCTCTCTGCGCAACGGTGTGTTGGATGGGTGGGTCATATAGGCAACAAAAAACCCCGCCCTTGCGGTGCGGGGTTTTGCGATTTGGCACTTCCTGCTTACGCGCCCGATCGTCCCGCACCTGTTGGCGAGGTAATAAGCACGAGTACGAGAATGGACGCCGCGCTGGCGTCGTGGACATTCATCGTGGGGGCGTGGCGATGCGGCATTCAAGCAAACTAAACCTCCCTTTCCACGCTTGTCAAGCATCAATGCGCGGCGGTGCCATGGCGTTTTGTTGCCTGCGTAATCGTTGCAACTGAAACGGCGAAAAGTGCCCAGAATCCGGGCTTTGGCGCAATGCGAATCCCATGCCTGCATACCGTTCCAGAACCTCCACCCATGGCCGCAACATGGCCGGCGCCCGCGCGCTGTGGCGCGCGACGGGAATGCGCGACGAGGATTTCCACAAACCCATCATCGCCATCGCCAACTCCTTCACCCAGTTCGTGCCCGGGCACGTGCACCTGAAGGATCTCGGCCAGCTGGTCGCCCGCGAGATCGAACGCGTCGGCGGCGTGGCCAAGGAGTTCCACACCATCGCGGTCGACGACGGCATCGCCATGGGTCACGACGGCATGCTGTACTCGTTGCCCAGCCGCGAGGTGATCGCCGATTCGGTCGAGTACATGGCCAACGCCCACTGTGCCGACGCGCTGGTGTGCATCTCCAACTGCGACAAGATCACGCCGGGCATGCTGATGGCCGCGCTGCGGCTCAACATCCCGACCGTGTTCGTGTCCGGCGGGCCGATGGAGGCGGGCAAGACGCGGCTGGCCGGGCCCAAGCTCGACCTGGTCGACGCGATGGTGATGGCCGCCGATCCCACGGCATCGGACGAGGAGGTGGCGGAGGTCGAGCGCAGCGCCTGCCCGACCTGCGGCTCGTGCTCGGGCATGTTCACCGCCAATTCGATGAACTGCCTGACCGAGGCGCTGGGCCTGTCGCTGCCGGGCAACGGCACCGTGCTGGCCACCCACGCCGACCGCGAGCAGCTGTTCCTGCGTGCGGGCCGCACCGCGGTGGAACTGGTGCACCGCTGGTATGGCGCCGGCGACGAGACCGCCCTGCCGCGCGGCATCGCCACGTTCGAGGCCTTCGAGAACGCGATGACGCTCGACATCGCCATGGGCGGTTCGACCAATACCATCCTGCACCTGCTGGCCGCCGCGCAGGAAGCGCAGGTGCCGTTCACCCTGCACGACATCGACCGGCTGTCGCGACGCGTTCCGCAGCTGTGCAAGGTGGCGCCGAACACGCCCGACTACCACGTCGAGGACGTGCATCGCGCTGGCGGCATCATGGCGATCCTCGGCGAACTGGCGCGCGGCGGGCTGCTGCATACCGGCGCGGCGACGGTGCACGCCAGGACGCTGGGCGAGGCGATCGCGAAATGGGACGTCACCGGCAACGACGACGAGTCGCTGTCGAGCTTCTTCCGCGCCGGTCCGGCGGGGATCCCCAGCCAGACCGCCTTCAGCCAGTCGACGCGCTGGCCGACGCTCGACACCGACCGCGCCGGCGGCTGCATCCGCAGCGTCGCGCATGCCTACTCGCAGGAGGGCGGGCTGGCCGTGCTCCACGGCAACATCGCGCGTGACGGCTGCGTGGTGAAGACCGCCGGGGTGGACGAGTCGATCCACGTCTTCGAGGGTCCCGCGCGCGTCTACGAAAGCCAGGATGCGGCGGTGCAGGGCATCCTCGCCGACCAGGTGCAGCCCGGCGAGGTCGTGGTGATCCGCTACGAGGGACCCAAGGGCGGCCCGGGCATGCAGGAGATGCTGTACCCGACCAGCTACCTCAAATCCAAGGGCCTGGGCAAACGCTGCGCGCTGCTCACCGACGGCCGTTTCTCCGGTGGCACCTCCGGGCTGTCCATCGGCCATGTCTCGCCCGAGGCGGCGGCCGGTGGCGCGATCGGCCTGGTACGCGATGGCGACCGCATCCGCATCGACATTCCCGCGCGCTCGATCGAGCTGCTGGTGCAGGCCGATGAGCTGGCCGCGCGCCGCGCCGCGCAGGACGCGGCGGGCTGGAAGCCCGCGCAGCCGCGGCCGCGCAAGGTCACCGCGGCGCTGAAGGCCTATGCCCTGCTCGCCACCAGCGCAGACCGTGGCGCCGTGCGCGACCTTGCCCTGCTCGACGCCTGAGCACGGACGAGCGGGCCCGCAGCGCGCGGGGTCGACGCATCCAGCGCCAGTCCGGGGGGCGAGGCCGGGCCAGCGCTTCCCGCCTTGCCGACCGGATGCGCAAAGCCTGCGTCGGGCGCGGGTGGTAGCGTGCGGCATGCCTCCGCTCTTGCCCCGGCTGCTCGCACTGGCGCTCTCGCTGGTGGCGGCGTCCGCCGTTGCCACGCCGCTCGTGGTCGGCACCTATGTCTATCCCGGCCGTGACCGCGCCGCTGCGGTGCAGCCGCTGGCCGATCTGGTCGGCGCCAGGACCGGGCGCCCGGTCCGGGTCAGGCTCTGGCCCTCACCCTCGGCCCTGGTCGAAGCCTTCCGTGCCGGGACGGCCGATGTGATCGTCCCCAACCTGCACGCCTACCTGGAGGCGAACACGGGCGCCGTGACATTGCCGGTTCCGGACGTGCCCCCGGCGCAGGCGGGACGCTACCGGTCGGTGATCGTGGCGCGCGGGATCGACCGGCTCGGGCAGCTCACGCCCGAGCGCGCGGCCGGGCTGCGCCTGGCGCTGGTGGGGCAGGATTCGGCCTCGGGCGGCTTCGTGCCACTGGCGCGGCTGCGGCAGGCGGGGCTGCGGCCGGAGGCGTTCGTGTCCGTGGACCAGGCCGGCTCCCACGAGGCCGTGCGCCGCGCGCTGCAGGAGGGGCGCGCCGATGTCGGCGCGCTGGCGGCGGAGGTCTACGACGCCGCGCCGCTGGCCGGACTCGCCATCCTGTGGCGCTCGGATCCGATTCCGCCGGGTCCGCTGCTGTGCCGCGACGCCGCGCACGTTCCCTGCCACGACATCGCACGCTGGCTGCTGGAGTCGCATGTCGATGCGCCAGGCGTGATCGAAGGCCTGCGCGCCGGCTGGCCCGAGTTCGGCGATGCCGTCCGCTTCAGCGAGGCGCGCGGCTTCGCCGACGAGTACCAGACGGGCACGGCGCCGTAGCGATCCGTGCGGACGGAGGCGCGATGCGCGGACTGCCGCGGCCCGGACCGGCCTGGCGTGCCCGGGCTGCAAGTCCACCGCCGCACCGCGAAAACCCGGACGGCGCGGACGGTCGATCAGGCGCCGACCAGGCGGCGCGCGTGCGCGTACTCGTGCCAGTCCGGATCGTCGTTGATGCCCCAGTGCAGGCGCTCGCAGGCGAGCGCGCCCAGTGCGGCATCCAGCGTGCGATCGGCGTCTGCGTAGGCGTACCAGCTCATCCGCGACGGGGTGTCGTGGCGCAGGACCAGCAGGGCCATCGACTCGCCTTCCAGCGCCTGCTGCAGTCGTTGCGACAATGCCTCGATGTCCTCGCCCAGGGCCGCCTTGTCGACCCAGGCCATGGCCAGCGCCGGGAAATCGCGCTGGCGTGGCTGCGCGGGCAGCCGGCGGATGTCCAGGCTGCCGGCCACGCCGTCATGCACCAGCGGGTGCCGATCCCAGGCGTCGCCGATGCGGGCGAGGTCGAAGCGCGGCGGCCGCGAGCGGCGGAAGAAGCGGAACATGGCGGGGCGGTCCTGTGGGGAGGCGCCGCGGCGGCGCGGCCGCGTGTCGCGATGCCCGGGCGGCGTGCCGCCCGGACGGTGGGCTGCGTGGGCCGGTTCAGCCTTCCCAGGCCGGCAGTGTCTTCTTCACCGGCACGTTCTTCAGGGTCACGTAGGCCGGGATGCCGTCGCGGCCGTAGGGCGGCGGCGCCTCGCCGCGGATCAGCGGCTCGAGATAGGTGCGGGCCTTGTCGGTGATGCCGTAGCCGTCGCGGCGGATGAAACCCCTGGGGAACTTCTTCTCGTGGTTGGCGACCTTGTCCAGCGGGGCGCTGCCGATCTTCCAGCGATACGGGCTGTCGGACGTGCGCACGATCACCGGCATGGTGGCGTTGCGGCCATCGAGCGCGAACTGCACCGCGGCCTTGCCCACCGCGATCGCCTGCTCGACATCGGTCTTCGATGCCAGGTGGCGGGCGCTGCGCTGCAGGTAGTCGGGCAGCGTCCAGTGCACCTTGAAGCCGAGCTGGTCCTTGACCTGGCCCGCCAGGTACGAGGCCACGCCGCCGAGCTGGGTATGGCCGAACGAGTCGGTGCCGCCGCCCGAATCGGCCACGAAGCGCCCGTCGGCGGTCTGGATGCCTTCGCTGGCCACCACCACGCAATAGCCCACGCGATCGACCACCTTCTTCACGTTCTTCAGGAAGTCGGCCTCGTCGTAGGGGCGCTCGGGGAACAGGATCAGGTGCGGCGCCTCGTCCGGCCCCTTGCCCGCCAGCCCGGCGGCGGCGGCCAGCCAGCCGGCGTGGCGACCCATCGCCTCGTAGACGAAGACCTTGGTGGAGGTGTCGGCCATGGCCGCGACGTCGAGCGCCGCCTCGCGCACCGACACGGCGGTGTACTTGGCGGCCGAACCGAAGCCCGGGCAGCAGTCAGTCACCGCCAGGTCGTTGTCGATGGTCTTGGGCACGCCGATGCAGGTCAGCGGATAGCCGAATTCGGCGGCCAGCTTGGACACCTTGTTGGCGGTGTCGGCCGAGTCGTTGCCGCCGTTGTAGAGGAACCAGCGCACGTCGTGCGCCTGGAAGACCTGGAGCAGGCGCTCGTACTTGGCCCGGTCGGCCTCGAGCGACTTGAGCTTGTAGCGGCAGGAGCCGAAGGCGCCGCCGGGGGTGTGGGCCAGGCCTCGGATGGTCGCGGCAGTCTCCTTGGACGTGTCCACCAGCTCCTCGCGCAACGCGCCGAGGATGCCGTTGCGCGCGGCCAGCACCTTGATCCTGCGGCTCCGCGCCTCGCCGATCACGCCCGAGGCGGTGGCGTTGATGACGGCGGTGACACCGCCGGACTGGGAATAGAGCAGGGTTCCGGAAGCCATAAGCGCCTTTTGGAAAGTCGGAAGGGGCGGGGCGATGGGTTAAAGTGGCGGCTGGAAGAGCGGCACCGGCGGAAGTGTAGCAACGCCCGGCGGCCGCTTCCGGTCTCGTTCTGGTGGGAGTCCTCGATGCGATTGGTACTGTTGGGAGCGCCCGGCTCGGGCAAGGGCACGCAGGCGGCAAGGCTCAAGGAGCACCTGCAGGTCCCGCATATTTCCACCGGGGACCTGCTGCGCGCCGAAGTGGCCGCAGGCTCGCCGCTGGGGCTGCAGGCCAAGGAAGTGATGGCCCGCGGCGAGCTGGTCAGCGACGACATCCTGCTGGGCATGCTCAAGGACCGCTTCTCCCGCGACGACACCCGCGCCGGCTTCATCCTCGACGGTTACCCGCGCAATCTCGCCCAGGCGGCGGCGCTGGACGAACTGCTCGAAAGCCTGGGGCAGAAGTTCGATGCGGCCGTGCAGCTGACCGTCGACAACGAGCAGATCGTCGAGCGCCTGGCCGGCCGCGCCAAGGCCGAGGGCCGCGCCGACGACAATCCCGAATCGGTGCGCAAGCGCCTGCAGGTCTACGACGAGCAGACCGCGCCGGTGATCGAGTTCTACCGCCAGCACGGCCAGCTCGGCGTGGTGGACGGCGTCGGCTCGCTTGACGAGGTGTTCAGCCGCATCATCGAGGCGATCTCGCCGGGGCGGCCGGTCGGCTGAGCCGGGCGGGCGCCGCGCGGGCGCGGCCGCTGTGCGATCGCCCGGCGCTGCCGTGGTCCGGCCAGTGCCGGGAGGCGCTTACCGGCGCGGGTAGTTGCTGAACTCTTGCGTGCTGCCGTCCTCGAGCACCAGCCACACCGTGTAGGGCTGTTGGATGCCGTCGGGATGCTCCATCCCCGGCGAGCCCAGCGGCATGCCGGGCACGGCCAGGCCCCTGGCGGCCGGGCGCTCGCGCAGCAGCCGGGCGATGTCGGCGGCCGGCACGTGCCCTTCGATGAAGTAGCCGCCGACCTCGGCGGTGTGGCAGGACGCCATCGCACCGGGCACGCCCGCCGCCGCCTTCGCCGCGGCCATGTCCTCGACATCGTGCGCCTGCACCTGGAAGCCGGCCTCGCGCACGTGCTCGATCCAGACGCTGCAGCAGCCGCAGCTGGGATGCTTGCGCACCGTGAGCAGCGGCAGGGCGCTGGCCGCGGCGTCCGCGGCGCGTGCGCCATCGGCGGGGCTGCCGGCGGATCCGGCGGCGCTGCAGCCGCCCAGCAGCAGGGCGATCGCGGCGATGGCGAAACGGATGCGGACCATGGGGTCTTCCAGGGGCGGGCCTGTGGCACAGTCTAGCCGGCCGCCCGCAACCGGCCTTGACCCGGATCAGCCTGAGCCGGCGCGTTTGGGTAAAGTGCGCGCCTGTCATGCAGCGCGCAGGTCCGCCTTGAAACTCCATATCCTCGGCATCGCCGGCACCTTCATGGGCGGCGTCGCCGCGCTCGCGCGCGAGCTCGGGCACGTCGTCGAGGGCAGCGACCAGGCCGTCTATCCGCCCATGTCCACCCAGCTCGAGCGCCTGGGCATCGCCCTCCACCAGGGCTACCTGCCCGCGCACATCTCGCCCGACTGCGACACGGTGGTGATCGGCAATGCGCTCTCGCGCGGCAACCCCGCGGTGGAGGCGGTGCTCGACAGCGGGCGCGCCTACACCTCCGGCGCCGAATGGCTGCGCGAGCAGGTCCTGCCCGGCCGCGAGGTGCTGGCGGTGGCCGGCACCCATGGCAAGACCACCACGACCACCCTGCTGGCCTTCCTGCTGCAGGCGGCCGGGCGCGAGCCGGGATTCCTGATCGGCGGCGTGGCCGAGGACTTCGGCGTGTCCGCACGCATCGGCGGCGGCCGCGAGTTCGTGGTCGAGGCCGACGAGTACGACACCGCCTTCTTCGACAAGCGCAGCAAGTTCGTGCACTACCGGCCGCGGGTGGCGATCCTCAACAACCTCGAGTACGACCACGCCGACATCTTTCCCGACGTGGCCGCGATCCAGCGCCAGTTCCACCATCTGGTGCGGACGGTGCCCGGCCGTGGGCGGCTGATCGTGAACGGACATGACGCGCGCCTGCGCGAGGTGCTGGCGATGGGATGCTGGACGCCGGTGGAACGCTTCGGCTTCGACGACGGGTTCGACTGGCAGGCGCGGCGGCTGCGCGAGGACGGCAGCGCCTTCGAGGTGGTGCACGCGGGCCGGGTGCTGGGCACGGTGCAGTGGCCGCTGCTGGGCGACCACAACGTGCTCAATGGCCTGGCGGCGCTGGCCGCGTGCGCGGCGGTGGGCGTGGACGTGGCCGGCCTGCTGCCGGCGCTGGCCGGATTCGGCGGCGTGAAGCGGCGCATGGAACTGCTCGGGCAGGTCCGCGGGATCACCGTGTACGACGATTTCGCCCACCATCCGACCGCGATCGCGACCACGCTCGCGGGCCTGCGCGCGAAAGTGGGCGATGCGCGCATCGTGGTGGCGATGGAACCGCGCAGCAATTCGATGCGGCTGGGCGCGCATGCGGCCGCACTGGCGCCGTCGCTGGAAGCTGCCGATGCGGTGGTCTTCCTGGCGCGGCCGGAACTGCCCTGGGATGCGGCGCAGGCCGTGGCGGCGGTGCGGGGCCAGGCGCGCGCGGTGCCGGACGTGGACGCGCTGCTGGCGGCCCTGGCCGCGACCGCGGGCGCGGGCGACCACGTCGTGTTCATGTCCAATGGCGGCTTCGATGGCGCGCCGCGGCGCTTCCTGGCGTTGCTGGGCGCCTGACCGCGGCGCCGCGCCGGAGGCGATGGCCGTGAGCGCCGCGCCCGCGCCAGCGGCCTAGACTATGCCCATGACCGAAACGCTGCCGCTGTTTCCGCTGCACACGGTGCTCGTGCCCGGCGCCGCGCTGGGGCTGCGCGTGTTCGAGCCGCGCTATCTGGACCTGGTCCGCGAGTGCGGGCGCCAGGGCAGCGGTTTCGGCGTCTGCCTGATCGCCGATGGCGAGGAGGCCGGTGTGCCGGCGACGCCGGCGTCCTGCGGCACCGAGGCGCGGATCGAGGACTTCGATACCGGGCCCGATGGCCTGCTGCACCTGCGCGTGCGCGGCCATCGCCGCTTCCGCACCACCGCCACGCACGTGCGCGGCAATGGCCTGCTCGTCGCGGACGTGGACTGGTGCGAGCCGGACCCGGTGGCGGAACTGCAACCCCAGCACGCACTGCTGGGCGAGGTGCTGCGCAGGATCCTGGAGCAGTTCGAAGCCGACATCGCCATCCCCGAACGGCGCTTCGACGAGGCCGCCTGGGTGGGCTGGCGGCTGGCCGAGCTGCTGCCCCTGAGCCAGCTGCAGCGCCAGCAACTGCTCGAGGAGGACGATCCGGACCAGCGCCTGGACGCGATGCTCGACCTGATCCTCTGAGGCCGGGCGAACCGGCCGCGCTCAGGGCGGCGGCGCGGCCCCGGCCAGCGCCTGGCGGTCGGTACGCACCCGCAGCACCGGCGCCGTCGTCTGCGGATGCGGCGCCTGGCGCATGGGGAAACCGGTCAGGGCCCGTTGCACGGCGGCATGGGCGGCATCGTCGTCGGTCACCGGCAGCCAGATTCCGAACAGGCCGCCCAGCGGCTGCTCGAACGAAAGCGACTGGGTGGCGCCGATCCACAGCGGCGTGCCGTCGGCCAGGCGCGCCGGCGCCCGCCACAGGCGCAGTGCATGCAACCGGCCATCGCCCACCTGCCGCCGCATCAGCAGCGTCTCGGCCTCGGTATCGAATGTCGCCGGCAGCACGGCCTGCTGTTGCGGCGGCGTATCGTCGTCCAGCAGGCCCAGGGTGGCGATCCAGTCGGCCTGCGGCTGTACCTCCCATCCCAGCGACTGCAGATGTCCTTGCAGCGGCGCCAGCGGCCCGGCCACCTGGATCTCCATGGCCCAGCGCCGGCTGGCGTCGCGCTCGCGGCGCTGGGCGGGCAGCAGGGCCCAGTCCCGGTCCCACCAGGCGTCGAGCTCCAGCACCAGCCTGGGCGCCGGCGCGTGGAAGCGGTGCAGCAGCGGATCCACCGCCCTGGGCGCATGCCACAGCGCGGCGACGACGAAGGTGGTGTAGAAGATCGCCGCCAGCGGCCGCATCCAGAACGAGCGCGCCACGTGCCTGCGGTAGGCCAGGCCCAGCACCAGCAGCCAGACGATGCCCAGCAACATGCCCCCGACCACGTCGCTGAGCCAGTGCGCGCCCAGATACAGCCGCGCGAAGCCGAGCACGCCGCCCACCACGCCGGCGACGAGGTAGGGCCAGACGCGGCTGCGCCCCGGCAGCTCGCGCGCGATCAGCACGGCGAAGAAGCCGAAGGTGATCGTGGTCATCGTCACCGACACCGACGGAAAGCCGAAGCCGCTGTGGGCGGTGGGCGGCAGCGGCATGTCCACCAGTTGCGCCAGGCCGGTGGTCAGCACCAGGCCGAAGGCGAGCGCGGCCAGCCAGTGCGCCGCCGCGATCCAGCGCCGCCGCCACAGCAGCCACAGCAGGGCCAGCACCGAGGCCGGCACCAGCACCTCCCAGTCGCCGATCGACGCCAGTCCCGCCATCAGCCGGTCGGCCAGCGGATTGCGCAGCGCGGACATGGCCTGGAAGACGGTGAGGTCGAGCATCAGCGGCTCGCCGCGCATCCAGACCGTCACCAGCAGGGCGAACCAGGCCCAGCCGATCGCCAGCAGGCAGGCGGCCAGGATCGCCAGCGAGGCCGACTCGGGATGGCGTGGATCGATCAACGCGTTGGCGTAGCGGCCCAGCCGCGGATGGGCCTGGGTCCAGCGCAGCAGCCGCGCGAGCAGGGCGTTGGCGTGCCGGTCGAACCAGCGATAGGTGTAGAGCACGGCCGCCCAGACCAGCGCCAGCACCACCAGCAGGCCGCCCAGCACGAGCACCAGGCGGTCGGCGACCGCGGCCACGGCGTCGTAGGAGGCGCCGAAGATCCAGCCCGGCGCCAGGAACAGGCCCGCCCACAGGAAACAGGCCAGCAGGCTCATCGGCACGTAGCGCCGCAACGGCATGCGCAGCATGCCGGCGATGGCCGGCACGAAGGCGCGGATGGCACCGACGAAGCGCGCGATCAGGATGGCCTTGATGCCGTGGCGGCGGAATACCTGTTCGCTGCGGTCGAGGAGTTGCGGATAGCGGCTGAACGGCCAGTGCTCGCGCAGGCGCGGCCCCCAGTGGTAGCCCACCCAGAAGCCGATGCCGTCGCCGGCGAAGGCGCCCAGCGCGGCGCAGGCGATCGCGTACGGGCCGTCGATATGGCCCAGGCCGATCATGGCGCCGATGGCGAACAGCAGCGGCAGCGCGGGCACCACGATGCCCAGCACGATGATCGCGTCGCAGAAGGCGATCAGGAAGATCACGCCGCCGGCCGCGACGGGATGCGCGCTGATCCAGGCGAGCGTGGCGTCGAACCAGCCGGAGTCCATCGGACGATTATGGCAGGCGTCGCTGACTGCTCGCCTACACTGTGGCGATGCAGTCCGACGCCGCCACTGAATTCCGCGCCCTCAAGTCCGACAGTTTCGGCCGCATCTCGCTGATGCGGGGACCGGCCGGACTGTTCGTCCGCCGCGACCTGGCCCACGTGCCGGCGTGGCTGCGGCTGCCGGCCTGGTGGTTGGCCCGGCGCGAGGCGCTGGCGCTGCGCAGCATCCACGGCATGGCCGACGTGCCGCAGTTGCTGGCCTGGGACGGACGCCGGCTCGACCGCAGCTACATGGAGGGCGCGGCGATGTACCAGCGGCCCCCGCGCGGCGACCTGGCCTGGTTCCGTGCCGCGCGCCGGCTGCTGCTGGAGCTGCACCGGCGCGGGGTGGCCCACAACGACCTGGCCAAGGAAGCCAACTGGCTGGTGCTCGAGGACGGGCGCCCGGCACTGATCGACTTCCAGCTGGCCAGCCGCGGCGATCCGCGCGCGCGCTGGATGCGGCTGCTGTTCCGCGAGGACCTGCGCCACCTGCTCAAGCACAAGCGCATGTACTGCCGCGAGGCGCTCACCCCGGTGGAAAAGCGCCTGCTCAAGCGCAACTCCTGGGTCCGCGACCTCTGGTTCCGGACCGGCAAGCCGGTCTATCGCTTCGTGACGCGGCGCCTGCTCAAGTGGGAAGACAACGAAGGGCAGGGCCCCAAGCCCTGACGGTCCGCGGCCGGTCCCGCGCCGGCCGCGGTCGCCAAAGCCGGCAGCCGCCGCTACGCTCGGGACGACCGCCACAACCTTGTCCCCAGCGCCATGACCACACTGTCCGGGAAAACCCTGTTCATCACCGGTGCCTCGCGCGGCATCGGCCTGGCGATCGCGCTGCGCGCCGCCCGCGATGGCGCCAACATCGTCATCGCCGCCAAGTCCGACGTGCCCAATCCCCGGCTGCCCGGCACCATCCACACGGCCGCGCGCGCGGTGGAGGAGGCCGGCGGCCGCGCGCTCCCGATCCGCTGCGACATCCGCGAGGAGGACCAGGTCCGCGCCGCCGTCGAGCAGGCCGTGGAGACGTTCGGCGGGCTCGACATCCTGGTCAACAACGCCAGCGCGATCTGGCTGCGCGGCACGCTCGACACGCCGATGAAGCGCTTCGACCTGATGCAGCAGGTCAACGCGCGCGGCAGCTTCCTCTGCGCCCAGGCCTGCCTGCCGCATCTGCTGCAGGCAGCCGATCCGCACATCCTCACCCTGTGCCCGCCGCCCTCGCTCGATCCGAAGTGGTGGGGGCCGCACACCGGCTACACCCTGGCCAAGATGGGCATGAGCCTGGTCACCCTCGGCCTGGCCGCGGAGTTCGCCGACCGCCGCATCGCCATCAACGCGCTGTGGCCGCGCACCCTGATCGCCACCGACGCGCTGAACATGATCCCGGGGGTCTCGGCCGGCAACGGCCGGTCGCCGCGGATCATGGCCGACGCCGCGCACGCCATCCTCGTGCGGCCGGCCGGGGGCGACAGCGGACGCTTCCTGATCGACGACGAGGTCCTGGCCGCGGCTGGTATCACCGACCTGTCCGGCTACGCGGTGGACCCGTCGCGGCCGCTGCTGCCCGACCTGTTCCTGGACTGAGCCCGGCCGATTGCACGCCGTCCGGCGCCGCAGCGGCCGCAGGCGGCGCTGGTCCGCGCATGGCTGCCGGCGCCGGGTCCTGCAGGTCCGCGGACCCGGCGCCGGGGGCCGGCTGCCGGCGATAATGCCGGCCCAGCCTGTTCCACGGAGTTCCCATGAAATACCTGCACGCGATGATCCGGGTCCACGACCTGGAGGCGACCAGCCGCTTCTTCACCGAAGGCCTGGGCCTGCGCCAGACCCGGCGCATGGACAACCAGGCCGGCCGTTTCACCCTGGTCTATTTCGGCGCCCCGGAGAACCCGGAGGCCGAGGTCGAGCTGACCTACAACTGGCCGCCGGAGGACGGCTCGCCGACGGAGGACTACGGCAGCGCCCGCAACTTCGGCCACCTGGCCTTCGAGGTGGACGACATCTACGCGCTCTGCGCGCACCTGCAGTCGCTGGGCGTGACCATCAATCGGCCGCCGCGCGACGGGCGCATGGCCTTCGTGCGGACCCCCGACCTGATCTCCATCGAGCTGCTGCAGAAGGGCGCTGCCCTGCCGCCGGCCGAGCCCTGGGCGTCGATGCCCAATACCGGGACCTGGTAAGCGCAGCCGGCGGGTCCCTGCCAGGGCAGCGCGGAGGCGTCAGCGACCGCCGGCAACCGGAGGTGCGCGCCGGTCGCGCTGCGTTCGCCCCGGACGCGGGCGAACGGGAACTGCCAGCAGGAGGCCCGCGCAGGCGCCAACCAGATGGGCCAGATGGATGACCGGGAACGCCGCTGACCCCGCCGCGGGCATCATCTGCCCCCATGCCAGCTTCAGCGCGATCAGCACCAGTCCGGCCCACATCACGGCGCCGCCGTGGCGGACCAGCAGCCAGGCGGCCCAGCCATGCAGCAGGCCCGACAGGCCCGCGTACCAGTGCAGATCCGGCGCGAGCAGCAGCAGGCTGGCCGACACCAGCGGCATCATCACCGGCGTGATGCGCAGCAGCGCACCGAGCTGCCGGATCCGCCACGCGATCGCCGCCAGCACCGCCATCGCGGCGAGGTTGAGCGCGGCATGGGGCGCATCCAGATGCAGCAGATGCCCGCTCCACAGCCGCCACAGCTGGCCGTCCAGCACGCCGTCGCGCTCCAGCAATAGCGCATCGAACACGGCCGGCCAGTGCAGGCCGGCCGCGCCTGGCGGAACAGCGGCGGGGATCAGGCCCGCCGCCGCGCGATCAGCAGCGCCAATGCCGCCAGCAGGGCGGCCAGTTCCCATCCCTGCATGCTGCCCCCGCCGCCACGGCCTTTCCAGCTGCCGCCCGAGCGGTCGACCAGCTTCACCTGGCCCTCGTTTCGCACGCGCTCACGGAAGCCGGCGATGGCGCCATCCAGGTTGGTGGTCATGTCCGCCATGGCCGCCTGGAAGCTGGCGCGGCCGAGCGCATCGCGCGCGTCCATGGCGCGGATGGCGGTGGACCCGGCATCGCGCTGGTCCTGGCCCGGCGCGCGCAACAGCATCGTGCGCGAGGCCACGTCGAACACCGTGGTTTCGACGAAGGTGCTGACCTGGTTGCGCGTGGCAGGCACCGTGTAGGCGCCGATGATGGTCCAGTACAGGAATGAGGCCGCGGTGTCGCCGGTGTCGGCGACCTGGTCGTAGGAGACCAGGGCCACGATGTCGAAGCCCTGAAGGCGTGCGAGCTGCTCCAGGTTCTCGAAACCGCCGCCCGGGCGCAGGTAGACGTCGGGAACGATTTCGATGCGCTCGATGAACGGCTGCGACTTGAACGTATCGCGCACCTTCTCCAGCAACTGCTGGCGGTCGGCGCCGGTCAGGCCGGCGGGCGTGCGCGCCGATGGCACGAACATCAGGCCGACGCGCGCGGGCAGGCGCACCTCGGGCACGCCTTCCTGGGCCGGCTCGAACTTCGCGCCCTTCGGGTACAGGTAGTCGACCACGCTGCTCGACACGCCCTGGCGGCTGCCGCCGCCACTGAAGAAGGACGTGCAGCCGGCGAGGACGGTGGCGGCCAGGGCGATGGCGAGAAGGCGCGTGGCGCGGTGCGCGGCGGAGAAATGCTGATCCATGCGGGTCCTTGGGTCCTGGGAGTGTCGTCGCACGACACGGCGCGGCCGAGCATAGCCCAAGGCGCTGGCCCGGCTTGCGGTCCGGCATGGCCGGCGCGCAGTCGCGCGATCAGGCGCCGGCCAGCGCCTGGGCGAGGTCGGCGATCAGGTCGTCGACGTGTTCCAGCCCCACCGACAGCCGCAGCAGCCTGTCCGGCGTGGTGGAGGCTGGGCCTTCGATCGAGGCACGATGCTCGACCAGCGACTCGGTCGAGCCCAGCGAGGTGGCGTTGGTGAACAGCCGCAGGCGTGCGGCCACGGCCAGCGCCGCGGCGCGTCCGCCGGCCAGTTCGAACGAGAGCATCCCGCCGAAGTCGCGCATCTGCCGCGCGGCCACCGCGTGCTGCGGATGCGTGGCCAGGCCCGGGTAATGCACCGCGGCCACCTTCGGATGCGCGGCGAGGAATTCCGCCACCGCGCGGGCGTTGCGGCAATGCCAGGCCATGCGCGCCGGCAGCGAACGCAGCCCGCGCAGGATCAGCCAGGCCGCGAACGGCGAGGCGGTGGCGCCGGCGAGCAGCCGCAGCTGGTGGCAGGCGGCCGCATGTTCGCCGTCGTCGGCGAAGCACAGCACGCCGCCCATCACGTCGCCATGTCCGCCCAGGTATTTGGTGGCCGAGTGCAGGACGATGTCGGCGCCCAGCGCCAGCGGCTGCTGCAGCACCGGCGGGGCGAAGGTGCCGTCCACCAGCAGCCGTGCGCCGGCCTCGTGGGCGATGGCGGCCAGCGCGGCGATGTCGCTGACCTTGAGCAGCGGATTGGAGGGAGTCTCCGCCCACAGCAGGGCGGTCTGCGGGCGCAGCGCGGCGCGCACTGCGTCGAGGTCGGTGAAATCGACGAGACTGTACCCAAGGCCCCAGCGCGGGAACTGGCTGGCGGCGATCGCCCGGAACGAGAAATAGCTGTCGTCGCACAGCAGGACGTGACTGCCGGCGGGCAGGGCCTGCAGCGCGGTGGCGCCGGCGGCCATGCCGGTGGGGAACAGCAGGGCGCGCTGCGCGCCGTCCAGCGCGGCCACCGCCTGCTCGGTCCCTTGCTGGGTCGGGTTGTCGTAGCGCTGGTAGAGGAAGCCGTGCGGGAGCTGCCCGTCGGGGGTGTGCTCGAAGGTCGTGGACAACTGCAGCGGCGGTGACAGCGCGCCGCTGGCCGGATCCGGCTGGCTGCCTGCACGGGCGGCGAGGGTTTCGATGCGGGACATGGGTTGCGGTCGCTCGCAGGGCGGGGCCGCGCCGATGGTACCCGAGCAGGGCCTGCGCCGGCCTGCGGCGTGGCGGCGGCGGCGCCCGGGGCAGATAATGGCCTGCCGGCGCGCCGCCGGCCTGTCTTCCTACGGATACCGCCCCGCCATGAATGCCACGACGCCGGAGACCGGCGCTACCCGCTCCCTGATCGACCTCGGCCAGCGCTACTACCTGCCGGTCTACCGGCCGCGCGAGCTGGTGCTGGAGCGAGGCCAGGGCGCGCGTCTGTGGGACAGCACCGGCCGCGACTACGTGGACTTCGCCGCGGGCATCGCCGTGTGCAGCCTGGGCCACGCCGATCCGGACCTGGTCGCCGCGCTGACCGAGCAGGCCGGCCGGCTCTGGCACACCAGCAACGTGTTCCTGAGCGAGCCGCCGCTGCGGCTGGCCGAGGAACTGGTGGCCGCCTCGCGCTTCGCCGAGCGCGTGTTCCTGTGCAATTCCGGCGCCGAGGCCAACGAGGCCGCCATCAAGCTGGTGCGCAAATGGGCGGCCGCGCAGGGGCGCGAGCCGGCGCGCCGGGTCATCGTGACGTTCCGCGGCAGTTTCCATGGCCGCACCCTGGCGGCCGTGACCGCCACCGCGCAGCCCAAGTACCAGGCCGGCTACGAGCCGCTGCCCGCAGGCTTCCGCTATGTCGATTTCAACGACGCCACCGGGCTCGAAGTGGCGATGGCCGGCGGCGACGTGGTCGCCGTCCTGGTCGAGCCGGTGCAGGGCGAGGGCGGGGTCATGCCCGCGGCTCCCGGCTTCCTGCGTGCGGTGCGCGAGCTGTGCGACCACCATGGCGCGCTGCTGGCGCTGGACGAGATCCAGAGCGGCATGGGCCGCACCGGCAGCCTGTTCGCCCACTGGCAGGACGGCGTGGTGCCCGACATCGTCACCCTGGCCAAGGCCCTGGGCGGCGGCATGCCGATCGGCGCGATGCTGGCTGGCCCGAAGGTGGCCCAGGCCATGCAGTTCGGCGACCACGGCACCACCTTCGGCGGCAACCCGCTGGCCGCGGCGGTGGCGCGGGTCGCGCTGCGCAAGCTGGCCTCGCCCGCGATCATGGCCAACGTCGGCCGCCAGGCCGAGGCCCTGCGCACGGGCCTGCAGGCGCTGGGCGGCGAGCGCGGCCTGTTCTCGCAGGTGCGCGGCCGCGGGCTGATGCTGGGCGCGGTCCTGGCCCCGGCCTACGCCGGGCGGGCCGGCGAGGTGCTCGACCTCGCGGCCCGCGAGGGCCTGCTGCTGCTGCAGGCCGGCCCCGACGTGCTGCGCCTGGTGCCGCCGCTCAACATCACCGATGCCGAGGTGGCCGAGGGCCTGTCCCGGCTGGGGCGCGCGCTGCGCCAGCTCTGACTGCCAGCGCGCCCGCGCGGTGGCTTTGCCGCCCCGCGCCGGTGTGCGGTCAGCCCAGCGTGTAGCGCCTGAGCACCCGCCCCAGCGAGCGCGCATCCTTCACCGTGTCGGCGTGCAGGCCGAACCGGCGCGCGGCCTGCACGTTGGCGAAGGCATCGTCGACGAACAGCGTCCCGGCGGCCGGCCAGCCGAGCCGTTCCAGCGCCAGGCCGAACACCGCCGGATCGGGCTTGCGCGCCCGCAGGGCTCCGCTGCACAGCACCCGGCCCTCGAAACGCGCCGCCACGCTGCCGAGGATGCGCGGGATCGCCCGTTCCATCAGCACCCCGTTGTTGGTCAGCACGGCCAGTTCCAGCGCCGGGTCCAGCGCCGCGATGCGTTCGAGCATCGGCACCTCGGCCACGCTGCCGGCCATGCGCGCGGCGATCCAGCCGGCCTCGTCGACCGGCCGGCCGATGCCCGCGCCCAGGCGGTCGAGATAGCAGGCGGTGTCGATCGCGCCGCTGTCGTACTCGCGCTCCAGTCCCGAGGCGAACAGCACCTCGCGCACCGTTTCATGCGCGCAGCCGGCCCAGCCGGCGAGTGACGCGATCCGCCGCTCGTGCCGGTAGGGCGCCAGGACCCCGTCGAAATCGAACAGGATCCGGGCGACCGCCGGCCTCATCCCGCCGCGACCACCGCGAACGCTTCCCTGGCCGCCGCCAGCGTCGCCTGGATCGTCGCATCGTCGTGCGCGCTGGACACGAACCCGGCCTCGAAGGCCGAGGGCGCGAGGAACACCCCGCGGTCGAGCATCGCGTGGAAGAAGCGGTTGAACGCGGCGGTATCGCAGGCCACCGCCTGTGCGTAGGTATCCACGGCCGGCGCATCGGTGAAGAACAGCCCGAACATGGCGCCGACGCGGGTGGTGGTGAACGGCACGCCCGCCTCGCGCGCGGCGGCCTCCAGCCCGTCGCACAGCGTGTGCGTCACCGCCTCGAGGCGGTCGTGGAAGCCCGGCTCGGACACCAGGTCGAGCATCGCCAGGCCCGCGGCCATGGCCACCGGATTGCCGCTGAGCGTGCCGGCCTGGTAGACCGGGCCGGCCGGGGCGATCTGCTCCATCAGCTCGCGGCGGCCGCCATAGGCGCCGACCGGCATGCCGCCGCCGATGATCTTGCCGAAGGTGGTCAGGTCGGGGCGCACGCCGTAGCGCGCCTGCGCGCCGCCCAGCGCCACGCGGAAGCCGGTCATCACCTCGTCGAAGATCAGCAGTGCGCCGTGCTGCGTGCACAGCTCGCGCAGGTGCTGCAGGTAGCCCTCGCGTGGCGGCAGGCAGTTGGCGTTGCCGACCACCGGCTCGATGATCAGGCCCGCGATCTCCTGCCCGGCCTCCTCGAACAGCGCGGTGGCCGCGTCGAAGTCGTTGTACGGCAGGGTCAGGGTGAGGTCGGCCAGCGCCTTGGGCACGCCCGGCGAGGTCGGCACCCCGAAGGTCAGCGCGCCGCTGCCGGCCTTGACCAGGAACGAGTCGCCATGCCCGTGGTAGCAGCCCTCGAACTTGACGATCTTCATGCGGCCGGTGGCGCCGCGCGCCAGGCGGATCGCCGACAGGGTCGCCTCGGTGCCGGAATTGACCATGCGCACCATCTCGCACGACGGCACCAGCTGCGTGATGCGCTCGGCCATGGTCACCTCCGCGGCGCAGGGCGCGCCATAGGACAGGCCGTCGCCGATCGCGCGCTGCACCGCCTCGCGCACGTCCGGATGGTTGTGGCCGACGATCATCGGCCCCCACGAGCCCACGTAGTCGATGTAGCGGTTGCCGTCGACGTCGTACAGGCAGGGGCCGTCCGCGCGTGCCACGAAGAACGGCTCGCCACCGACCGACTTGAAGGCGCGCACCGGCGAATTGACGCCGCCGGGCAGCAGCGAGCGGGCACGGGTGAACAGGGCGTGGGAGCGTTCGTGGTTCATGGATGGCAGTCTCTGGTTCGAAGGAGGCGGCGCCCGCCGTGGCTCAGTGGCCGGGCGCGGTGTCGGGATGGAAGGCGCGCGCATAGGCCTGCGCCACGGCGGCCGGATCGGTGGCGCCGAAGACGCCGCTCACGACCGCGATCAGGTCGGCGCCGGCCGCGACCAGCGCCGGCGCATTGTCCGCCCTGATGCCGCCGATGGCCACGCGTGCCACACCCAGGCCGGCGGCCTGTCGCAGCAGCCCGGGTCCGGCACGGCGCGTGGTGGCCTTGGTCGCGGTGGGGAAGAACGCGCCGAAGGCGACGTAGTTCGCGCCCGCGTCCACGGCCCGCCGCGCCAGCGCCAGCGAGTCGTAGCACGACGCGCCCACGATGGCCGCGGGACCCAGCGCGGCGCGCGCCTGGCGCAGGTCGCCGTCTTCCTCGCCCAGGTGGGCACCGTCGGCGCCGCACTCCAGGGCCAGGCGCCAGTCGTCGTTGACGATCAGGGCGACGCCCTGCGCGCGACAGGCGGGCAGCAGCGCGGCCAGCTGCGCGCGCCGGAGCGCGGGCGTGGCGGCCTTGTTGCGGTACTGCAGCCACGTCGTCCATGGCAGCACCGCCTGCACCTTGGACAGCAGCAGGCCGGTATCGGCCATGTCCGGGGTGATCGCATACAGCCCCCTGGACGGCGGGGCGCCGGTTTCCCCCCGGCGCGAGGGATGGGACAATGGCATGAATCCTCCGACGCTTTCGCGCCCATTATCCGATGAACGACATGCCCTACCGCAGCTGGATGTGCGTGGTCTGCGGTTTCGTCTACGACGAAGCAGCGGGCCTGCCCGACGACGGCATCGCGCCAGGCACCCGCTGGGAGGACATTCCCGAGACCTGGACGTGCCCGGATTGCGGGGTCACCAAGGACGATTTCGAGATGGTCACCCTCTGAGGCGCGCGCGGGCGCTCAGTGCAGGCGCGCCCGCTGCAATCCCGCCTCGATCAGCCGCAGCCGCACCCTGGCGGCGTCGGGCGCGCCGGGCTGGCGCTTCAGGTACTCCTGCAGGTCCCCGCGCGCCGCGGCGTGATGGCCGATCTCCAGATAGCCGAGGCCGCGGTCGCGGAGCGCCTCGGCGTCGTCGGGCAGCAGGCGCAGCACCCGGTCGGCGCTGCGCACCGCGCGCGCCCAGTCGCCGCGTTTCTGGTAGACGCCGTGCAGGTTGCGCAGCATGCGCACCAGGATCGCGCGGTTGGAGGCCGGGTTGAGGATCTGCGACAGGGCATCGTCGTCGGGCACGCCGCCACCCAGGTGCGCGCTGGCGCGCTCGCGCAGCTCGTCCACGTCCAGCGGGCGTCCGCGGTTGAACGGATCCATCACCAGCACGCCGTTGTCGACCGGCAGGCGCACCAGGAAGTGCCCGGGGAACGACACCCCGTCCAGCGGCAGCCCGACTTCCCGCGACACCGCCATCTGCACCAGCGCCAGCGAGATCGGGTTGCCGAGGCGCCGCTCGAACACCTCGTTGATGTAGCTGTTGCGCGGGTCGTAGTACTCGTCGTGGTTGCCCGCGTAGCCGACTTCCTCGAACAGATACTGGTTCACCGTGCGCATCTTCAGCGCCAGCTTCGATTCGCGCTCCACCGCACGGCGCAGGTGCGAGGCGTGCCCCTGCACCCGCATCGTGTAGCGGCGCGGATCGAGATCGGGGTACTCGTCGCTGGCGATCAGGAGCGCGACCTTGAGCAGCGGCAGCGCGGCATCCTCGACGGAGGCGAGCGCCTGCCATTCAGGCAGCTGGCGGGTCGGGCTCATGGCCGGTAAAGACTGCTCCGCCGCCGGAGGGCGTGCAAGCCCGCGCGGGCCGCGGTTCAAGGCGTGTTTTGCAGGGCGGGCGACAACTGCAGGCGGGCGCCATCGGCGAGCCCGATCCGCGCGGCCTCGCCGGCGTTGAGCTCCAGCACGTAGCGGGCCGGCGCGGCACTGGGATAGGCGGGGCAGGCGTTGCCGCCGGAGCACGGCGGCACATCGCGCTGCTGCGACACCAGGGTCAATCCCTCGTCGAAATAGAGGATGTCGAGCGGGATGCGCGTGTTCTTCATCCAGTAGGCCAGGGGGGCGGTCTGCTCGTGGATGAACAGCATGCCGTGTCCGTCGGCCAGCGAATCGCGGAACATCAGGCCGCGCGCGCGCTCGGCATCGTCATCGGCCACCTCCACCGTGTAGCGCTGGCCCGCCAGTTCCACCCAGTGCGTGGCGTCGGCACTGGCGCAGGCCGACAGGGCGAGGGCGAGCAGCGCGGCGATCGATCGCAGTAGCGGCATGGAGCGGTTCCGTGGACGGGTCAGCCGGCAACATCGGGCAGCCGTCGGGGAGAGTCAAGGCGGGTTGGCGGGAGGGGCTATGCAAGCCGGCGGCAAGCAGGCAGAATGCGCGCCCCGCAACGGCCGGCCTGCATGGCGACCGCGCGGCCCCAGCCCCGGTTGGACGGCGGCATCCTCGAAAAA
>Ga0233369_1000088_pt1 | contig 46863 bp, 39 predicted proteins | sample ElkDunMinimDraft_26_FD_191537 | JGI IMG/M metagenome (GOLD analysis project Ga0233369, IMG submission 191537) | Fecal eukaryotic communites from dung pellets of Tule Elk in California, USA - Elk Dung D16 | ecosystem: Host-associated > Mammals > Digestive system > Large intestine > Fecal | place... | reverse complement strand
GCCGCGGCGAAGGCCGGCCGCTGAGCGAGCGCGACCGCTGGATCGCCGGCCAGGTGGGGCCGGAACTGGCGCGCCGCGGCATGCGCTTCGTCGGCCTGGACGTGATCGGCGACTGGCTCACCGAGGTCAACGTCACCAGCCCGACCTGCATCCGCGAGCTCGACAAGCAGTTCGGCCTGAACATCGCCGGCCTGCTGTTCGACGCGATCGAACGCGACTGAACGGCGCGATGTCCAGCCTGTCTCTGCCGCCGGCGCCGGTCATCGGCGAGCGCGAACGCCTGAGCGCGACCATGGTGCTCTCGCTCCTGCTGCACGGCATGCTGGTGCTGGGGGTGGGCTTCGCGCTCGACGACCCGGCGCCGGACCTGCCGACGCTGGACGTGATCATCACCGAGACCACCAGCCCGCTGAGCCGCGCCCAGGCCGATTTCCTGGCCCAGGCCAGCAACGAGGGCGGCGGCGAGCACGAGCGCAGGACCCGTCCCCGCGACGACCAGGCCGGGCTGGTGGCGCAGGCCGAGCCGGGCCTGGCGCCGGTGGAGATGCGCGCGCAGTCGCCGTCCCCGCAGCCGCCGCCGCAGTCGCGGGTGGTCGCCAGCCAGCGCGGCGAGACGGCGATGCCGGCGGCCGACGCCCGCCCCCAGTCCGAGGACAGCGTGCTGCCGCGCGGTCCGGAGAAGGTCGAGCGCGACCTGGCGATGGCGCGCCTGGCCGCGGAGATCCACCTGCGCTCGGAACGCTATGCCAAGCGCCCCAAGCGCAAGTTCGTCTCGGCCAGTACCCAGGAATGGGCCTATGCCAGCTACCTGCGCGACTGGGTGGACCGGGTGCAGCGCGTGGGCAACCTCAACTACCCCGACGAGGCGCGCCGGCGCCAGCTGTCGGGCGAACTGGTGATCAGCGTGGCGATCCGCCGCGACGGTTCGGTCGAACGCGCCGACATCGTGCGCTCCAGCGGCACCCGGCTGCTCGACGACGCCGCGCTGCGCATCGCCCGCCTGGCCGAGCCCTATCCGCCGCTGCCGCGCACCGAGGAGCAGATCGACGTCCTGCATGTCACGCGCACCTGGCAGTTCCTGCCCGGCGGCACCCTGGTCGACGACTGAGCGCGGCTACAGCGGCCGCCACACGGGTCCCTGCCCGCGGCGCCAGTACACGCCCAGCGCGCGGCCATCGAACGCCTGCTCGGGGACCAGCCCGAAGGCGCGGCCGTCCGCGCTCGCGCCGCGATGGTCGCCCAGCACCAGCACGTGCCCGGCCGGCACCTGGATCGGGGCGATGTCCGGTCCGCCGCCGTCCTCCAGGTCGAGCCGGACCAGGCGATCGCCGATCCGCTCGGCCGGCCCGCCGTCATCGGCCGCCAGCGGACGGCCATCGACCAGCAGCCGCCCCTCGCGCAGCGCGACCGACTGTCCGCCCACCGCCACCACCCGCTTGATCAACCGGATGCCGTCCCGCGGCGACTTGAACACCACCACGTCGCCCGGCGCGGGCTGTCCGCGGCCGAGCAGCTCGATCCCGGTGAACGGCACGCGCAGGCCGTAGGCGCGCATGTCCACGAGCACCCGGTCGCCCGGCACCAGGGCGGGCATCATCGATTCACTGGGTACCTGGTAGTGGTTGGCCAGCGAGGCGCGCGCCGCCACCAGCAGGGCGACGGCCAGGGCCAGCGAAGGCAGTTCGCGGCGCAGCCAGCGCCGCAGCCTGGCGCTGCGCGAGGGGGCGGGAGGGGCTCGATCCATGGCGAAGGTCCGGTCGGGGTCCTTCTGCCAGACCGCGCCGGCGGGCCGGCGGTTCCCGCGTCAGCGACGCGCGTCGCGCAGGGCCTGCTGCTCGCGGCTGTTCAGGGCGACATTGTCGCGCAGGTAGGCCGGCTCCAGCCGCTCCGGCGCCAGCCCTTCGCCACGCGCCAGCGCCAGCGCGCCGAGCCGCGCGACATCGGCCGCGCGCGGCAGGGCGGCGGCATCGACGCCAGCCAGCTGCGCGCCCAGCCGTTCACGCAACGCGCCGTCGGCGGCGTCGAAGCCCGTGCCCACGCCCCACCAGTCCACGCCGTCGGGCAGCGTGGCCGCGGCCGGGCCCAGCACCTGCTCCCGGCCGAGCAGCCGCGGCTCGCCGCTGCTGCGGTCGAAGGCGCCCAGGTAGACCTCGCCCATCCGCGCATCGATCGCCGCGACGACATGCGCCCCACCCGCCTCGGCCGCGCCCGCGGCCAGCACGGCCAGGGTCGAGACCGGCAGCACCGGGCGGTCCAGCGCCAGGGCGATGCCCTGGGCCAGCCCCACCGCCAGCCGCACCCCCGTGAACGCGCCCGGCCCGCGCCCGACCGCGATCGCGTCGAGCTGCGACCGCGCCAGTCCGGCTTCGGCCAGCAGCGCATCGGCCCAGGGCAGGGCCAGCTCGGCGTGGCGGCGTGGCGCGAGTTCGAAGCGTTCGTGCACCCGGCCATCGACATAGACGGCGACCGAGCAGGCTTCTGTGGCGGTTTCGAAGGCGAGCAGTTTCATCCCGCCATGGTAAGGCCGGACGTCGCGCTCAGCCCGTCGCGAGGGGCCCGAAAGCGACCGCACCCTGCGGCGACTGGAAGCACGGCGTGTTGAAGAAGGCCGCCAGGTAGGCCTGCGGCGCGGGCTTGAAACCCGAGTCCAGGGTGTAGGTGTTGCCGCTGGCCGGATCGGTCGCGGTCAGGTTGACCCCGCCGCTGTCGAGCGTGCGGAACCGGGTGATCTCCCAGCCCTGGGCCTGCCAGCGCGCGTGCGCGGCCTCGATCTGGCGGGCGATGTCGTCGCCGGGCGCCAGGCCACGCACGCCCACCCAGACGTAGAACAGGTCGTCGCGGGTCTCGCCGCCCTCGCCCTGGCAGCGGTTGGCGCGCACTTCCATCGATTCGCGCCGGATGTCGAGGCTGGCGAGCACGCGCTCCACCTGCGGCAGGAACTCGGCGGCGGCCTGTTGCGGCGTCTTGTGCTGCATGCGTTGCGAATCCTTGGCGCCGGCGCAGCCGGCGAGCAGCAGGCACGCGAGCGCGCCCACGATGGGGAGCCGGTCCAGGCCTGTTCCACGGGACGTCTCCATGCCCGCCAGCATAGCGCCGGCCGCGTCTCAGCCGAAGCGGCGGCCGAGCGTGTCGACCTGGTCGTAGTTGCCGGTGACGATGTAGGCCTGGTTGCGCAGCGATTCGGTCCCCGGCTTCCAGTAGTCGCTGTGGCCGTTGGCGCCCTCGGTGGTGATGCGCTGGCCGCCGAAGCTCCAGTCCACCGGGCTGTTGCCATGGGCCTCGGTGTAGGACACCACGTCGTCGCGCGCGGCGCCCGCCCAGAAGTGGCCGGCGTCGATGTGCATGTCGCCGACGTTGTCCACCAGCGGACCGTCGAACCAGCCCTGCCGCTCCGGCGACTCGTAGCCCATGCCCGGGCTGCCCATGGCGATGATGTCGTCCACCGCCAGGCCGCTGCCGGCCAGCGCGTCGGCGGTACCGACCACGGTGGAGCCGTAGGAATGCCCGATCATGGTGACCTGGGCGTCCGGCCCCTGGTGCGCCTCGCGCAGGCCCACGGTGAAGTCGCGCAACGCTTCGGCGCCATCGCGTGCGTAACTGTCGCGGACGGCATCGGGGAAGATGTCGTTGGGCGCGTCGTAGCCCAGCCAGACGATGGTCGCGGTCTGCCCGGAGCCGGGAATGGTCTGGGCCTGCGCCTGCAGGTCGGCCATGCGGTCGATGCTGCCGCCGATGCTGGCGACGTCGGCCCCGGTGCCGGGCACCAGGATCGCCACGTTGTCGGCGGTATCCGGATCGCTGATGGCGACGATGGCGCGGGCATCGCTGCCCGCGGCGGCCGGTTCGAAGCCCAGCAGGACCAGGCGGTCGCCGGCCGCGCCGGCCTGCGAGGCCTCGACGCGCTCCAGCAGCGCCTGCGACGCCTGCCGGTCCTGGCCATCGGCCGCGTCCTGCCGCAGCACCGCCAGGTTGGCCTCGTGCCGGACCTGCGCCGGCAGGCCGTCGAGACCGCCGATCAGCGCGCCATGGGTGGCCAGGTGGTTGGCCTGCTCCTGGGCCGACAGTTCGCTCCACCACTGCGCGTTCTCGCGGGCGCTGCCGGCAGGCGGCAGCCCTGCCGGACAGGCATTGGGCGGTGGCAGGTCGAGCTGGCTGGAGACCGGGCCGAGGATCGGGCTCATGGTGTCGCTCCGGCAACGCGTGGATCCGGCGCCCAGCCTGCGCGATGCGCGGGCGCGTGTCAGCTAGGGCGGACCCTTGGCCGGATCCGCGAGGCCTTCTGCCGCGAAGAACGCCTCGACATCGGCCACGTTGCGGGTTTTCGGAAACGGCGGCAGCGAGTCGAGGAAGGTCTCGCCATAGGATTTCTGGGTCAGCCGCGGATCGCACAGCACCAGCACGCCGCGGTCGCGCTCGGTGCGGATCAGGCGGCCGACGCCCTGCTTGAGCGCGATCACCGCCTGCGGCAGCTGCTCGTCGCGGAACGGCTGGCCGCCGCCGCGGCGGATCGCCTGCAACCGCGCCTCGAAGACCGGATCGTCCGGCGCGGCGAAGGGCAACTTGTCGATCACCACCACGCTCAGCGCCTCGCCGGCCACGTCCACGCCTTCGCGGAAGCTGGCCGCGCCCAGCAGCACACCGTTGCCGGACTCGCGGAAGCGCTGCAGCAGCACGTGGCGCGGCGCCTCGCCCTGCACGAACAGCGGCCATTCGCCCTCCTCGCGCAGCAGCTCGGCCGCCTCGCGCAGGGCCCGGTGCGAGGCGAACAGCACGAAGGCGCGGCCGCCGGACGCGCGCAGCACCGGGCGCACGGCCTCGATCACCGCCCAGGTGTAGTCGCGGTCGGCCGGCTGCGGCATGCGCGTGGGCAGGTAGCACAGCGCCTGGGTCTGCCAGTCGAAGGGGCTGGGCACCAGCAGGGTGCGCGGCTCGTCCAGGCCCAGCCGCTGGGACAGATGGCCGAAGCTGCCTTCGACCGCGAGCGTGGCCGAGGTGAACACCCAGGCCGCGCGCGACTGTTCGCGATGGGTGCGCAGCGGCCCGGAAACATCCAGCGGCGTGCGCTGCAGGCGGAAGCCGCGCGGGGACAGTTCGTACCAGCGCACGTCGTCGCTGTCGTCGCTGGACGGCGCGCCGTCGGCGGCATCCGCGGGGTCGGCGTCGCGCCCGGACCAGCGGCCGAGCCGCGACAGGTTTTCCTGCGCGCGCGCATGGCAGGCATCGAAACCGGGCGTGGCCTCGCGCAGCGGCGCCAGCGCATCGCGCAGCGTGGCGACCGCCTGCGCGACCATGTCCAGCCCGCTGTCGAAGGCCGGCCAGTGCAACGCGCGATCGCGCGTGCCGCGCCCAGGCAGGCCCTCCATGGTGGCGCGCAGCGCGCGGGTGGCGTGTTCGAGTTCGCGCGCGGGCTGCTGCAGCGCGGCCAGCGCGCCGGGCACCTCCTTGCACTCGGCCAGCGTGTCGCGGGCCAGTTCGACCAGCGGCCGCGCCGACAGGCTCTCGCCGAAGAACTGGGCGGCCAGTTCCGGCAGCTGGTGGGCCTCGTCGACCACGAAGGCCTGGGCGCCGGGCAGGATTTCGCCGAAGCCTTCCTGCTTGAGCGCCAGATCGGCCAGCAGCAGGTGGTGGTTGACCACGACCAGGTCGGCGCTCTGCGCGCGCTGGCGGGCCTGCACCACGAAGCACTCGTTCCACAGCGGGCACTCGCTGCCCAGGCAATTGTCCGCGGTCGAGGTGACCATCGGCCACAGCGGCGAATCCTCGGGCAGCGCCTCCAGCTCGGCCAGGTCGCCCAGCCGCGTGCGTCCGCTCCAGGCCACGATGCGCTGGAACTGCCCGATCTGCTCGCGGGTGCTGAAGCGCGGCTCGCCCTTCGCATGTTCGAGCCGGTAGCGGCACAGGTAGTTGGCGCGACCCTTGAGCAGGGCGGTCTTCAGCCCGGTCCCCAGCGCGTCGCGCACGCGCGGCAGGTCGCGGTGGTGGAGCTGGTCCTGCAGCGCGCGCGTGCCGGTGGACACGATCGCCTTGTGCCCGGACAGCAGCAGCGGCACCAGGTAGGCGAACGTCTTGCCGGTGCCGGTGCCGGCCTCGGCCAGCAGCGTGTCACCGTCTTCCAGTGCATCGGCCACCGCCGCGGCCAGGCGCTGCTGGGCCTCACGCGCGGCGAACGCCGGGATCTGCCGGGCCAGCAGGCCGCCTTCGGCCAGCGCCTGCGCGCTGCGCCGGGCCAGGGCGCTTCGGCCCTGCGGCGCCTGCGTCTGCGTCATCGTCAGAAGCGGTCCGGCCCCGCGACCTTGCAGGCCTCGACCTGGGTCCGCGCGGAGGCCGCGCCCTCGGCATCACCTTCGACCAGCCGCACCTGCTCGATGGTCGCCCAGTGCCGACGGCACAGCGGGCCGACCTGCGCGCCCAGGGCGAAGGCGCGCTCGGCCAGAGTCCCGGCCTGCGCGAAATCGCGCTGCAGCAGCGCCACCTCGGCGCGTTCCTGCAGCAGGGCCGGATCGTCGGCGACGATGCCCAGCGCCTGGTCCAGCGCGGCGGCCGCCGCATCGGGACGGGCCTGCGCGCGGGCCTGCTGGGCCTGCTCTCGCAGGTCCTCGACCATCGGGTCGCGCAGCGGCTGGACCGCTAGTTCGCCATCGCCGTCGCCGGCGGCCGCATCGATCGCGGCCACCATCTGTTCGGGCGTGGCCGAGGTCAGCGACGCCACGGGTTCGGGCCCCGGCGGCGCACTGCTGCACGCCGACAGCAGGAGCGCGGCCAGCGCCGCAAAGGCGGAAATCTGTTTCATGGCGGGCGGACTACTCGCTGGGTGGGGGAAGCGGCTGCGCCGGTGCGGGGGCCTGGGGCTGCGCGGCCGGAGCAGGCTCGGGCTGTGCCTCCTCGCGCCGCCCGAACCCGAACCACTCGCGCCAGCCGCGCCGCTCCGTCTGGCCTTCGCCGCCGTCCAGCGACGGCTCGGCATACGGATCGGTGGGCAGGAACGAGGCGCAGGACGCATAGGGTGGCGCAAAACCGGCCACGAAGGCGAATCGCCGGGCGCCGGGGCACCCGGCGTCGGTGGCGCTGGACTGCACCACCCACTGCCAGTCCAGGCCTTCGTTGCTCACCCGCAGCGGCGCGCTGGGCAGGCTGCGGAACAGCCCGGACCAGATCCGCATCGCGCCGGTCGCGCCATACAGGCCGGTCTGCTCGTTCTGGTCGTTGCCGACCCAGGCCACGGCCAGGTGGTCGCCGGTCCAGCCGGCGAACCAGCTGTCGCGTCCGTCGTTGCTGGTGCCGGTCTTGCCGGCGGCGTTGAGCCGGCCCAGGCCGTCGTTGACCAGCTGGCGACCGGTGCCGGAGGTCACCGCCTCCTGCAGCCCCAGAGTGACCAGGCGCGCGGCGATCGCGTCGCCCTCGGTGGCCGGAGCCGGATCCTTGTCGTAGCGCTTGACCACGCGCCCATCCGGGTCGAGCACGCCGCGCACCGCGTGCAGCGGCTGGATCTCGCCGCCCGAGGCCAGGAACTGGTACAGCTGCGCCATCGCGTACGGGCTCTGGTCGACCGAGCCCAGGATCAGCGAGGGATTGGCCACCGCCTCGATGCCGGCCAGGGTGCGCAACAGGTCGGCCAGCCGGCGCGGATCGACCGCCATCCCGATGCGCACCGTGGCTTGGTTGTAGGAACGCGCCAGCGCATCGATCAGCCGCACCGTGCCATGGCTGCGGCCGTCGGAGTTGCCCGGCGACCAGCGCTTTCCGTTGTCGAGGGTGACGGTCACCGGCGTGTCCTCCACCCAGGTGGCCAGCGACCAGTTGCGCGGGCTGGCCAGCGCCAGCAGATAGACATAGGGCTTGAGCAGCGAGCCGACCGGCCGCCGCGCCTCGATCGCGCGGTTGAAGCCGTGCACGGTCGGGGCCGCGCTGCCCACCACCGCCACCACCTCGCCATCGTGCACGTCGGTCAGCACCAGGGCCGCTTCCAGCGGCGGCCGCTTGCCGGTCTGCAGCGCCTTGATCGTGCGCGTGACCGAGGATTCGGCGTAGGCCTGCGCCGACGGCGACATCCCGGTCATCACGCTCAGGCCCGCACCCTGCAGCGCGTCGGCCGGGTAGTCGCGCGCCAGCTGGCGGCGCACCAGGTCCACGTAGGCCGGGAAGCGGTTGGCCGCCACGGAGCCAGGCGAACGGGTGATGCCCAGCGGCGCGGCCACGGCGCGCTCGTAGGCCTGCTGGTCGATCAGCCCGGTCTCGAGCATGTTCGCCAGCACGAAATCGCGCCGCTCCCTGGCCCGCTCGGGATGCCGGCGCGGGTCGTAGTACGAGGGGCCACGCACCATGCCCACCAGCAGCGCGATCTGCTCGGTATCCAGGTCCTCAAGCCTGCGCCCGAACCAGAACTCCGCGCCTGCGGCCATGCCGTGGATGGCCTGGGCGCCGCGCTGGCCGAGATAGACCTGGTTGAGGTAGGCCTCCAGGATCGTGCCCTTGTCGTAGCGCGCCTCCATCAGCAGCGCGTACAGGATCTCGTTGAACTTGCGGCTCCAGGTCTGCTCGCGGCCGATGCCGAGCAGGCCGCTGCGCGCGAGCTGCTGGGTCAGCGTGCTGGCCCCCTGGCGCTTCTCGCCCGAGCGCAGGTTCACCCAGGCCGCGCGCGCGATGCCGCTGACATCGATACCCATGTGATGGGCGAAATCGCGGTCCTCGACCGCCTGCAGCGTATCGGTGAGCAACGGCGGCACGTCCTCCACCCGCACCAGGCGCCGTTCCTCCTGGCGCTGCCCGTACAGCGTGGCGATGCGCGCGGCGTCCAGGCGCGCGGACTTGATCGCCCGCTCGCCGGCCAGGTCGCGCAGCGTGCCCACGCGTCCGCCCGAGAGCGTGACCTGGATGCGGCTGGGGCCGACTTCGCCATCCACGTCGCGGAAGCCGCGGCTGGAGATGGTCCAGCGGCCGCCATCGCGCGTGTACGTGCCCGGCCGGACGCCATCGCCCTCGCGGTAGGAGGCCGCGTCGAGTTCGGTCTTGAGCGTCTGCGCATCCATCGCCAGGCCCGGCGCCAGCTGCAGCGGCCGCGCGTACACGCGCGTAGGCAGTTGCCAGCGGAGCTCGTCGAAACGCTCGCTGATCTGGTGGTTGAGGTAGAGCATGTAGGGGACCAGGAACCCGATCCCCAGTCCCACCGCCGCCAGCAGCCAGGTCGCCAGCCTGCGGCGCCAGTCGCCTGCGGGTCTGCCCGCGTCGGCGTTTCGGTCGTCTTCGTCGTACTCGATTCGCGCCATGCACCCGTGACCTGCACCGGCAATCAGCCGCGGGATGCGACAATCGGCGCGATGCCGAGTCTAGCCCACCGCCCCGCCCGCCGCCCGGCCGCAGCGCCCCCGCGGTCAGCTGCAGTTGCATGCGCCTGATGCTGTTGGACCGGGTGCGCCTGTGGCTGGTCCGGGGCAACGGCCTGCTGCGCCGCGGCCTGTCCAGCCTGCGCACGCGCGGCTGGCGCCACAGCCTAGAACGGCTCAGGCAGACGCTCGGCCCACGGCCGGCGCCGCTGCAGACGCCGCTGCTGCCGGCCGACCGCAGCGCGTTCACGCCCTTCTCGATGCCCGTGGCGGAGGCTCCGGACGCCAGCATCGTGATCCCGGTGTACGGACAATGGGAGCACACCCTGGCCTGCCTGCGCGCCCTCGCCGCGCACCCGCCGCGGGCCGCATTCGAAGTGGTGGTGGTCGACGACGCCTCGCCAGACGGGACCGGCGAGCACTTGTCCCGCATCGACGGTCTGCGGGTGGTCTCGCGTGCGGTGAACGGCGGCTTCATCTCCGCCTGCAACGACGGCGCGGCCGCCGCGCGGGGGCGCGTGCTGGTCTTCCTCAACAACGACACGGTGCCCCAGCCAGGCTGGCTCGACGCCCTGCTCGACACCTTCGACACCCATCCCGGCACCGGACTGGCGGGCGCGCAACTGCTGTATCCCGACGGACGCCTGCAGGAGGCCGGCGGCGTGGTGTTCTCGGACGGCAGCGCCTGGAACTACGGGCGCTTCGCCGCGCCGGACGACCCGCGCTTTGCCTACGTGCGCGAGGCCGACTACGTCTCGGGCGCGGCGATCGCCATCCCGCGCACGCTGTTCAAGCAACTGGGGGGCTTCGACCGCCGCTACGCTCCGGCGTACTACGAGGACACCGACCTGGCTTTCGCGGTGCGCGAGGCCGGCCTGGCGGTGCGCTACCAGCCCGCCGCGCGCGTGGTGCACGACGAGGGCGCGACCTCCGGCACCGACACGGCCTCGGGCCCGAAGGCCGCCCAGGTGCGCAACCAGCAGGTGTTCGCCCGCCATCGTGCGGCTGCGCTGGCGACGCAGCCGCCCCCGGGCACCCTGCCCGGCCCGGCCACCCTGCACCGCGGCCGCCGGCAGGTGCTGGTCGTGGACGCGACCACCCCACGACCGGACCGCGACTCCGCCTCGCTGCGCCTGGTCAACCTGATGCGCCTGCTGCGCGAGGAAGGCGCCCACGTCGTGTTCCTGCCCGCGGACCTGGCCCATGCCGGCGAGTACACCCGCGAACTCCAGCGCCACGGCATCGAGGCCTGGCATGCACCGCACGCGCGCAACCTTCCGGCCTGGCTGCGCGCGCACGGCCGGCGCTTCGACGCGGCCATGGTCAGTCGCCACTACGTGATGCGCGAACTGCTGTCGCTGCTGCGCATGCATGCCGCCGGCGCGCGCCTGGTGTTCGACACGGTCGACCTGCACTACGTGCGCGAAGCGCGCGCGGCGCGCCTGGCCGGCGACGCGGCGCTGGCGCGGAGCGCCGCGCGCACGCGCACGCTGGAACTTGAGATGGTCGCCCGCAGCGACCTGACCGCCGTGGTGAGTCCGGCCGAGGCCGAGGTGCTGGGCGCGGAAGCGCCGGGCGCGCGGGTGGAAGTACTGTCCAACCTGCACGCGGTCGCTGGCAGCGGCCTGCCCTTCGTGCAACGTCGCGATCTGGTCTTCGTGGGAGGCTTCGGCCATCCGCCGAACGCCGACGCGGTGCGCTGGTTCTGCGACGAGGTGCTCCCGCTGGTGCGCGAGCGCCTGCCCGAGGTCCGACTGCACTGCATCGGCAGCGATCCGCCCAAGCACATCCAGGCCCTGGCGCAGCGCGAGGGCGTGCTCGTGCATGGCTACGTGCGCGATCTCGCGCCCTACATGGACGGGTGCCGCATCGCCATCGCGCCGCTACGGGTCGGCGCGGGGGTCAAGGGCAAGGTGAACCTGAGCATGGCCCATGGCCAACCCGTGGTCGCGACCTCTCTGGCCGTCGAGGGCATGCACCTGCGCGACGGCGTGGACGTGCTGATGGCCGACAGCGCGCAGGATTTCGCCGACGCGATCGTGCGCCTGTACGGCGACGAGGCGCTGTGGACGCGGCTGAGCGGGGCCGGCCACGACAACATCGCGCGCCATTTCTCGGCCGATGCGGCGCGCGCAACGGTCCGGCGCATTTTCTTCGAACCCGCCTAGTCCTGCCTGCCGCAGGCGAGGCGGCTAACGGCGCCCGCCGGACGCGACCTGCAGGCGCCGGCCGAAATCGGCCAGCCCCGGCACCGCCGCATCGACTTCGCGCGCGGCCGCCAGCGCCGCCGATGCCGGCTGCAGTTCGCCCGCCGACAGGCGTTCGTCGCCGATCGCCAGCCAGCGCAGGGCCAGGCGCCGCCGCGCCGCGGCCAGCGCGCGCGGTTCCTCGCCGAGCGTGTCGGAGGCGTCCAGGCAGCGCCGCGCCTGGGCGAGGTTGTTGGCGCGGAGTCCACGTTCGAAGCACTCGCGCGCCGAAGGCAGCAGCCGGGCGATGGCGCGGCGCACCTGCGCATCGCGCGGCGCCAGCGCCTGCGCGGCGCGCAGGCGGTCGTAGGCGCTTTCGCCCGGGGGCGAGAGCAGGTCGCCGCGCGTCTCGGCCTCGGCCGCCTGGCGCAGCAGTTCGGGCACCCGGCGCGTGCGTTCCCCGCGCGTGGCCGGCGCCTGCATCCGCTGCCGGCTGCGCTGCGCGCGCTCGATCGCGGTCTCGGCGCTGGCCACCGCCGGGCTGCCCGGCGCCAGCACGCGCGCCGACTCCAGCGCGCGCGCGGCGGCGTCGAAGCGGAAATCCGCCGCCAGCCGGGTGGCCTGCGCGGCCTGCGCCTCGCCGGCGCGGTAGAGGCCGGCCGTGGCCGCGGCATCGTCCGGATCCAGCGCGTGCAGCTGCCGCCAGGCCGCCACCGCCGCGTCGGTCCGCCCGCGCCGCAGGTCGGCGTCCGCGCGGCGGCGCAGCGCGTCGAGTTCTTCTGTCAGCCGCGCCTGCGTGTCGGGCAGGTCGACATGCCCGGGGTCGTAGCGCCGCGCCGAGGCGATGGCCGCTGCGGCGGCGGCAAGCTCGCCCCGTCGCAGCCGCTCGCGACCCTGCTCCAGCAGGATGCCCAGCGCGTCCTCGCGCCCGCGCAGCGCCTGCGCATGCGCCGGCTGCAGGGCAAGCACGCGCGCGTACAGCGCCAGCGCGGAAGCCTCGTCGCCATCCAGCAGGCCCTGCGCCAGCGCCGCGTCGGCACGCGCGACCAGCCCCTCCAGACCCGCCAGCGCCGCTTCGCGCTCGCGCAGCTGCGCGGCCACCGCTTCGGCCTGCCCGCGCGGCACCGACAGTGCCTGTGCCAGCGCCAGATTACGGTGCGCCTCTTCCAGCCGATCGCCGGCGAGGTCGTCGCGTGCCTGCGCCAGGGCCGCACTGGCGACGTGGGCCAGTCCCGTGCGTGCCTCGGTGCGGTCCGGGTCCATCGCCAGCGCGGCCTCGTAGAGTTCGCGCGCGCCACTGCCGTCGGCGGCGGTGAGGTGCCCCCGCGCCAGCGCCTCGGCGCCGCGGGCCTCGAGTTCCTGGGCGCGGGCCTGCGGCCACAGCAGGTCGCCCAGCGGGCCCTGCGGCAGCAGCACCACCAGCATCAGCAGGGCCAGCGACGCGCAGGCGATCCAGCCGCCACGCACGCGCGCGTCGCGCAGTCCGCGCAGGCGCTCGAGGCGCTGGCGCAGGCCGACGGAGGGGCCGCCCCGACGGCGGCTGGAGGATGCGTGATCGATGCCCACCCGCGCAGGGTACGCACCGCGTCTGAATGCGTCCGTGATCCGGCTACTCGCGCCTGGCCTGTTCCACGCCCGGCAGCCCGTCGAGCCGGGCCAGCAGGCGCGAGAGCTGCTCGTAGCCTTCCACCCGCAGCCGCAGCCGCAGGCGCACGCGGCCGTTGCGCGCCGGCTCGCTGCGGATCGACACCACGTGCGCCTCCTCCTGGGCGATGACGTTGCTCACGTCGCGCAGCAGGTGCCGGCGGTCGATCGCGTCCACCACCGCCGACGATTCATGGACCCCGCCCTGGCGCCCCCACTCGACCGGCAGCACGCGCTGCGGCTGCGCGCCGGCCAGGCGCAGGAAGGAGGGGCAGTCGGCGCGGTGCACGGTGAGCCCGCGCGCGCGGGTCAGGTAGCCGGCGATCGGCTCGCCGGGCAGCGGCTGGCAGCAGCGCGCCACCTGCACCAGCAGGTTGCCCACGCCGACCACGGTGAAGCCGGCCTCGGCGGCCTTGGGCACGCGCCGCCGCGGCGCCGGCTCCTGCGCCGGATCGGCCGGCTGCCGCGCGCGTTCCTGCTCCTGCAGCGCGCGCCCGACCTGGTGCGGGCCGACATCGCCCAGCGCCACCAGCACCAGCAGGTCGTCGACCGAGGCGACGTTGAAGCGCGCCAGCACCGGCTGCAGGTCCGCCTGCAGCAGGCCCATGCGCCGCAGTTCGCGGTCCAGCATCTCGCGCCCGGCCTGCAGGTTGCGCTCGCGGTCGAGCTTGTGGAACCAGTTGCGCACCTTCTCTCGCGCGCGCGGGCTGGCAAGGAAGCCGTTGGCCGCGACCAGCCAGTCGCGCCGCGGCTCGGGTTCCTTGGCGGTGAGGATCTCGACCCGGTTGCCGCTGCGCAGCTTGTGGTCGAGCGGCACGATGCGGCCGTCGACCTTGGCGCCGCGGCAGCGGTGCCCGACCATCGTGTGCACGTGGTAGGCGAAATCCAGCGGGGTGGCGCCGCGCGGCAGGTCCATCACCTCGCCCGCGGGGGTGAGCACGTAGACCCGGTCCTCGACCAGTTCGGTGTCCAGGCCACGCGCCAGTGCCGCCTCGTCGTCGCCTTCCGCGTGCGCCTCCAGCAGCCGCCGCATCCATTCGATCTTGCGTTCCTGCGCGGCATTGCCGGCGGCCGAACGCTGCGAGCCGCCGGTCTCCTTGTAGCGCCAGTGCGCGGCCACGCCCAGTTCGGCCTGCTCGTGCATCTCGCGGGTGCGGATCTGCACTTCCAGGATCTTGCCCTCCGGGCCCACCACGGCGGTGTGCAACGAGCGGTAGTCGTTGTTCTTGGGACGGGCGATGTAGTCGTCGAACTCGCCCGGCACCGGTACCCAGGTCGCGTGCACCACGCCCAGCACCGCGTAGCACGCCGGCACGTCCTCGACCAGCACGCGCACCGCGCGCAGGTCGTACAGGCCGTCGATGGGCACGTCCTTCTTCCGCATCTTCTTCCAGATGCTGTAGATGTGCTTGGGACGGCCGGCGATCTCGGCCACGATGCCCTGCGCGCGCAGCGCCCGGTCGAGCTGCTGCTTGACCAGGTCGATGTAGCGCTCGCGGTCGGTGCGTTTCTCGTCGAGCAGGGCCGCGATGCGCCGGTAGGTGTCCGGCTCGAGGTGGCGGAAGGCCAGGTCCTCCAACTCCCACTTGAGCTGCCAGATGCCAAGCCGGTTGGCCAGCGGCGCGTGGATGTCGCGGGTGAGCCGGGCCAGCGCGCGGCGCTCGTCTTCGGGCAGGGCGCTGGCCTGGCGCATGCGCGCGAGCTGGCGCGCCAGCAGGATCGGCACCACCCGCAGGTCGCGCACGATCGCCAGCAGCAGCCGCCGCAGCCCCTCGGCGTTGCCGCGCCTCGAGGCTTCGGCGTGCAGGGTCCAGACCTGGTTGGCCGCGCGCTGCCCCTCCAGCAGCGCCGCCACCGCCGCGTGGCGCGCCGGCAGGGCGGCCTCGACGCGCGCGGCCAGCTGCGGCAGTTCGAACAGGATCGCGGCCGCGACCGAATCGCCGTCGGCACCCAGCAGCGCCAGCGAGCCCAGCGTGTCGCGCAGCACCGCCTGCTGGGCCACGTGCTCGTCCAGGCCTTCGGCCGCCGCGCGCATGGCCGCGCGCAGCGGCGGTGCGACCGCCGCCGCCGCGGGCGTTGCAAGCCAGGTTTCCAGGCCGGAAGTCACGACGCCGACATCGCTGTGTGGGGACCCTACACTAGCGGCCTCCCGTCCAGAGGAACAGCCATGCGACCGATCCGCGCCCTCACGCTTGCGACCCTGATCGCGCTGTCCGCGCCCGCCCTGGCCCAGGACGCGCCGCCGTTGCAGCAGGCGATGAGCGCCGAGGAATTCAGGGCCGCCGGTCTCGACAAGCTCAGCCCGGAGGAACTGGCGCGGCTCAACGCCTGGCTCGACCGGCGCGTGGAACAGCAGGCCACCGCCGCCGTGGCGGCCGCGGTGGAGCAGGCGCGCGACGAGGGCCGCAGGGAGGTGGTGGAGAAGAACCGCGGCTTCTTCCATTTCGGTTCGCAGGAGCCGATCGAGGCCACCGTCGCGGGCGAGTTCACCGGTTTCGGCAACCGCAAGCGCTACACCCTGGACAACGGCCAGGTCTGGCAGCAGATCGATTCGGCCACCCTGGCCGGCGTGCGCAAGGACAACCCGCGCGTGCGTATCCGCCCAGGCGCCCTCGGCGCGTGGTGGATGAGCGTGGACGGCTACAACACCCAGGCCAAGGTGCAGCGGGTCGAATAACGCGCCGCGCGTTCAACGCGTCGCGCGCCGGCCCGGCGCTCAGGCCAGCGCGGCGATGCGCGCGGCCAGCTTCTTGGCGGTGGTGGCGCCGCGCGCGGCCAGTTCCTGGGCATAGGTCGCCACGCGCACTTCCTCCAGCTCCCAGCGCAGCGACGCGCGCTCCTGGTCGCTGCCGCGGCCCTCGGCCCCCGCCTCGGCCAGCGCGTCGACCAGCGGCTTGAGGTCGAGCATGCGCTGCTGGTCGCGCAGCGGATCGCGCTGTGCGCGCTCGGCGCGCACCGCCAGCGCCTTGAGATAGCGCGGGTAGGCCTCCATCGCCGCCGCCGGCACGTCGCGCAGGAAGCCAGGATGGGCCAGCGCCGACAGTTGCGCCTGCATGTCGTCGAGGTTGGCGCGGGCCCAGCCGACCAGCTTCGACTTGAGCCGGGCGCGCACCTCGGCCACCAGGGCCAGGATGGTTTCGGCCTGGCGCAGCCGCGCCATCGCCTCGCCGAACAGCGCCTTGCCGACCGCATCGCGGCGCGCGGCGAAGGCGGCCGGGTCGCGGATCGCCTCCAGTCCGTCGGCCAGCAGCGCGGCCAGCGCGCCGTCCACCAGGTCCTCGCGCAGGCGGTCGCCGCTGCGGCCATCGCCGCGCCCGGCGCCGGCCGATTCGATCGCCGCGTACAGCAGGGCCGTCTTGGGCTGCACCGGCAACTGCTTGCGCGCCTGCTTCACCCGGTCCTGCAGGGCGATGACCAGCAGCCGGCGCACGCCGCCCGGGTGCAGGCGCGCGGCCTGGGCGGGATCGGCATGCACCGCCAGCGTGGCGCTGTCGCCGGCATCCTCCAGCGCGGGCCAGGCCGGCACGCCGCCGGCGCCGGGCACCGAGACCGGGATCGGCGTGGGCGGGAAGTCTCGCAGCCCGGCCTGGGCCAGGCCTTCGGCGGCGCGTTCGGAGAAGGCCGCCGCCGCGCGCGCCCCGAAGCGTTCGCGCAGGGCCGCCAGGTCGCGCGATTCGGCCAGCACCACGTCGCCGCCGCGGCCGCGTTCGACCAGGCGCAGGTTGGCGCGCAGGTGGGGTTCCAGCGCGGCCTCGTCGAAGTCGGTGGCGGCCAGATCGACCCCGGTCATGCGCTTGAGGAAGCGCGCGAGCGTGCCGGCGAAGGCATCGGGTTCGTCGCTGCCGTGAGCCTCGGCGAAGGCGCGGGCGAAATCCGGCGCCGGAACGAAGTTGCGCCGCAGCGCCTTGGGCAGGCCGCGGATCAGCGCGGCGGCCTTGTCGGCCACGAAGCCGGGCGCCAGCCAGGACAGGCGCACCGGATCGAGCGCGTTGAGCAGGTGCAGCGGCACCGAGACGGTCATGCCGTCGTCGGGCGCGCCGGGCTCGAAGCGGTAGCGCACCGCGAGCCGCGCCTCGCCCACCGCCAGGTACGCCGGGAAGCGCACGGCATCGGCGCCGGCGCCCATCAGCAGGTCCTCGCGCGACCATTCCAATGCCTGGCGCGCCTGCAGCGGCTGCCGGGCGTACCAGGCATCGAGCGAGCGCGCCTCGACGACCTCCGCCGGCACGCGGTCGGCGTACCACTGCGCCATCCAGTCCTCGTCCACCACCAGGCCGGCCTTGCGCTGCTTGGCTTCCTCCTCGCGCGCGCCCTCCAGCGTGGCGAGGTTGCGCTCCACGAACTTGGCGCGCAGGTTGATTTCGCCGGCCACCAGGCCGTCGCGCAGGAACAGCTCGCGCGCCTGCGCCGGATACAGGCGGCCGTAGTCGACCGGCTTTTTCGGCGCCAGCACCAAGCCGAACAGGCTGATCTGCTCGCTGCCCAGCACCCTCCCCTGCGCGCGCGACCAGCGCGGGTCGTGGTGGCGGCGCGCGAGCAGGTGCGGCAGCTCGGCGATCGCCCAGTCCGGTTCGATGGCCGCGTTGGTGATCGCCCAGACCTTCTCGGTATCGAGGAGGGTAGCCGCCAGCAACCACGGCGGCGGCTTGCGCGCCAGCGCCGAACCCGGGAACAACTGGAAGCGCCGGCCGCGTGGGCCCTCGTACAGCCCGCGCTCGGCGAGGTGTCCGATCTGGGTGGGCAGGCCCGCGATCAGCGCGCGGTGCAGCAGCGCGTAGCGCACGGTCTCGCTCGCGCCCGCGGGCGCGGGGACGGCGGGCGTGGCGGCCACCGCGGCGGCGGCGGGGGCCGTGGCGCGCGCGGCCTGGGCGCCGCCACGGCGCCGGCGGCCGGGACGTGCTGCCGCCGGCGCGGGCGCACCCGGCTCCGCGTCCGGCCACAGCTCCGCGCACTGCAGCTTGAGCTGGCGATGCAACTCGCGCCATTCGCGCATGCGCAAAAAGCCCAGGAAGTGCTTCTCGCACCATTTGCGCAGCTGCGACTGGGTCGATTCCTCGTGCGCCAGCCGATAGGCCTCCCACAGCTTGAGGATGCCGACGAACTCGGACTTCGGGTCGGCGAACAGCGCATGCGCATTGTCGGCGGCGGCGCGCTGGTCGGCCGGACGCTCGCGCGGATCCTGGATGCCCAGGAACGAGGCGATCGCCAGCATCTCGTCCAGGCAACCATGGCCGCGCGCGGCGATCAGCATGCGGGCCAGCTTCACGTCCACCGGCAGCCGCGCCATCTGCCGGCCGATGTCGGTGAGCCGGCGCTCGGCGTCGACCGCGCCCAGTTCGGCCAGTTGCTGCCAGCCATCGGCGACCGCGCGCGGATCGGGTGGCTCGACGAAGGGGAAGGCGTCTATGTCGCCCAGGCCCAGCGAGAGCATGCGCAGGATCACGCCCGCCAGCGCGGCCCGGCGGATCTCCGGATCGGTGTACTGCGGCCGGGCGAGGAAATCGGCCTCCGAATAGATCCGGATGCAGGTGCCCGGCGCGATGCGCCCGCAGCGCCCCTTGCGCTGGTCGGCGCTGGCCTGGGACACCGGTTCGATGTGCAGGCGGTCGAGCTTCTGGCGGGGGCTGTAGCGCTTGACCCGGGCCAGGCCCGGGTCGACCACGTAGTGGATGCGCGGCACGGTGAGCGAGGTCTCGGCGACGTTGGTCGCCAGCACGATGCGCCGCTGTGGGCCGGGATTGAACACGCGGTCCTGGTCGCGTGCCGACAGCCGCGCGTACAGCGGCACCACCTCGGTATGGCGGTATTTGCGCCGCTCCAGCGCCTGGTGCGCGTCGCGGATCTCCCGCTCGCCGGGCAGGAACACGAGGGTGTCGCCGTGGCCGCGCTCGGCCATGATCTCGTCGCAGGCCGCGACGATGCCGTCGAGCACGCTGCGCTCGCCCTGGTCCTCGCCCTCCCCTTCCAGCGGCCGGTAGCGCACTTCGACCGGATAGCCGCGCCCTTCCACACTGACCACCGGCGCGTCGTCGAAATGCCGGGAGAAGCGTTCGGTGTCGATCGTGGCGGATGTCACGATCAGCTTGAGGTCGCGGCGCTTGTGCAGCAGCTGCTTGAGGTAGCCGAGCAGGAAGTCGATGTTGAGGCTGCGCTCGTGCGCCTCGTCGACGATGATCGTGTCGTAGCGCGACAGCCAGCGGTCGGAGGCGATCTCGGCCAGCAGGATGCCGTCGGTCATGAACTTGACCGCGGTCTCCTCGGAGACCTGGTCGTTGAAGCGCACCTGGAAGCCGACCACGCCGCCCAGCGGCACCTGCAGCTCCTCGGCCACGCGCCGGGCGACCGCGCGCGCGGCGATGCGCCGCGGCTGGGTGCAGCCGATCATTCCCGCCGCGCCGCGTCCGGCCTGCAGGCACAGCTTGGGCAGCTGGGTGGTCTTGCCCGAGCCGGTCTCGCCGGCGATCACTACCACCTGGTGCTCGCGCACGAGTTCGACGATGCGGTCGGCATGCGCGGCGATGGGCAGCCCCTCGGCCACCGGCGCGGCCGGCAGCCGCGCCGCGCGCGCCTGGCGGGCCTGCACCGAAGCCTGCAGCGCGCGCTCGAACGCCTCCTGCGCGGACGCCTGGCCGGGGTTGGCGTTCCAGCGTCCCCACAGCCCGATCAGCCGCCCACGGTCGCGCGCCAGCGCGCCGTCGACCGCCCGCCGCGCCTGCTTTAACGCTCCCGTTGCGGGTCCGCGCCTAGACTCCATGGCCAACCTTGCAGGCGCGGCGGCCGTTCATATATCGCTCGTGCATGGCCTATTGTCGCCAAAACCCAACGATCGAGGTCCATATGTCGAAGAGCAAGCCGGCCAAGCCGGCCACGAAGAAGTCCACCGGCCGCAAGCAGGCCGCGTCCAGGTCCACGGCCCCGCAGGAATCGCAGGCCCGGCAGCAGGCCGGCGCGGAGGCTGTCCGGGGGGACAGCACCGTGACCCCGGCCGCCTCGCCGGCCGAAGGCGGCAGCCTGACGATCGACATCGGCATCTCCGCCGAGGACCGCCAGCAGATCGCCACCGAGCTGTCGCGCTTCCTGGCCGACGCCTACACCCTGTACCTCAAGACCCACAACTTCCACTGGAACGTGACCGGGCCGATGTTCAACGCCCTGCACACCATGTTCGAGACCCAGTACACCGAGCAGTGGGGCGCGCTGGACGACATCGCCGAGCGCATCCGCGCACTGGGCTACAACGCCCCCGGCTCCTACGCCGAGTTCATGCGGCTCACCTCGATCCCCGAGGAGCCCGGCGCGACCGAGGCCATGGACTGGCGCGGCATGGTGCGCCAGCTGGTGATCGGCAACGAGGCGGTGTGCCGCAGCGCGCGCAAGGCCCTGGACGTGGCCGACGATGCCGACGACGAGCCGACCGAGGACCTGCTGATCCAGCGCCTGCAGACCCACGAGAAGTACGCCTGGATGCTGCGCTCCCTGCTGCAGTGACCGCCCCCGGCCCGCATCCGCGGGCCTTCGGCACGACCACGGCGCGGCGACGCGCCGTTGTCGTTTCAGCGCCCCCGCACGCGCCATCCGTAGCGCGGCTGGCTATCCTGCACGCATGAGTTTCGCCAACGCCCACCATCTGCTCGAGACGGTCTTCGGCCACCGCGGCTTCCGCGGCGAACAGGCCGAGATCGTGCGCCACGTCGCGGAGGGCAACGACGCCCTCGTCCTGATGCCCACCGGCGGCGGCAAGTCGCTGTGCTACCAGCTGCCGGCACTGCTGCGCGACGGCGTGGCGATCGTCGTCTCTCCGCTGATCGCACTGATGCAGGACCAGGTGGACGCCCTGCGCCAGCTCGGCGTGCGCGCGGCCTGCCTCAATTCCACGCTGGACGCGGCCGCCGCGCAGGCGGTCGAGCGCGAACTGCTGGCCGGCGAGCTGGACCTGCTCTACGTCGCTCCCGAGCGCCTGCTCACCGGACGCTTCCTCTCCCTGCTCGACCGCGCGCCGCTGGCCCTGTTCGCCATCGACGAGGCGCACTGCGTCTCGCAGTGGGGGCACGACTTCCGGCCCGAGTACCGCGAACTGACCGTGCTGCACGAGCGCTGGCCGGAGGTGCCGCGGGTCGCGCTGACCGCCACGGCCGACCCGCCCACCCAGCGCGAGATCGCCGAGCGCCTGCAGCTGGAGGATGCGCGCCGCTTCGTCAGTTCCTTCGACCGGCCCAACATCCGCTACACCGTCGTGCAGAAGGACAACGCCCGGCGCCAGCTGCTGGACTTCCTGGCTCCGCATCGCGGCAACGCCGGCATCGTCTACTGCCTGTCGCGGCGCAAGGTCGAGGAAACCGCCGAGTTCCTCGCAGGCCACGGCATCGACGCGGTGCCCTACCACGCCGGCATGGATTCGAAGTTGCGACTGGCCAACCAGCACCGCTTCCTGCGCGGCGAAGGCGTGGTGGTGGTGGCGACCATCGCCTTCGGCATGGGCATCGACAAGCCCGACGTGCGCTTCGTCGCGCACATGGACCTGCCCAAGTCGATCGAGGGCTACTACCAGGAAACAGGTCGCGCCGGCCGCGACGGCGAGCCCGCCGAGGCCTGGATGTGCTACGGCCTGGGCGACCTGGTGCTGCTGCGGCAGATGATCGAGCAGTCCGAGTCGGGCCCGGAGCGCAAGCGCCTGGAACACCGCAAGCTCGATGCGCTGGTGGGCTACTGCGAAACCATGCGCTGCCGCCGCCAGGTGCTGCTGGACAACTTCGGCGAAGCCCTGCCCGAGCCCTGTGGCAACTGCGACAACTGCCTGTCCCCGCCCGAATCCTGGGACGGCACTGAAGCCGCCCGCAAGGCGCTGAGCTGCGTCTATCGCACCGGCCAGCGCTTCGGCGCCGCGCACCTGATCGACGTGCTGCGCGGCGCCGACAGCGAGCGCATCCGCCAGTTCGGCCACGAACGCCTGGGCGTGTACGGCATCGGCGCGGAGCTGGACGCGCGGGTGTGGCGCGGCGTGTTCCGCCAGCTGGTCGCGCTGGGCCTGCTCGAGGTCGATGCCGAAGGCCATGGCGGCCTGCGCCTGGCCGAGGCCAGCCGCCCGGTGCTGCGCGGCGAGCAGCCGGTGCTGCTGCGCCGCGACGCGCTGCGCCAGCACGCGCGTGACCGCAGCGGCGACTCGCGCACGGCGCGCCCGGCGATCGAGGTGCCGGCGGCAGACCGCCCGCTGTTCGAGGCCCTGCGCGGCCTGCGCACGCGGCTCGCGCGCGAGCAGGGCGTGCCGCCCTACGTGATCTTTCACGACGCCACCCTGCGCGAGATCGCCCGCCACCGTCCGCACACGCCCGGCGACCTCGCCCTGATCGGCGGCATCGGCGCGGGCAAGATCGAGCGCTATGGCGAAGAGGTGCTGGATCTGGTGGCCGAACTCGAATCGGTCTGAGCGCCCGGCAGGGGCGCTCCCGCGCGACCGGGGCGCGGGCCCGCGGCGCGGGACAGGAGCCGCGGAAGCGGCTGCGACGCGCGGCGTCGCTCGACTGGTGGGCCGTGATGGATTCGAACCATCGACCAGCGGATTAAAAGTCCGATGCTCTACCGACTGAGCTAACGGCCCGGGGGCGGTGATTATAGAGCATGGGCGGCGCAGGCCAGGCCTGACCTGGGTCAATGCCCGTGCAGCCGCCGCCACGCACACTGGCGCCATGCCCGCTCCAGGATCCCCGATTTCCCCCGCGCCGGAATTGCCGCCGCACCTGCCCGACGAGGCCGCGATCACGCGGCTGGTCCATGCCTTCTATGCGCGCGCCCGCACCGACTGGCTGCTGGGGCCGGTGTTCGAGGCCACCGTGCACGACTGGCCCGCGCACCTGGACACGCTGGTGCGCTTCTGGAGTTCGGTGCTGCTGCGCACCGCGCGCTATCGCGGCAATCCGATGGCCGCGCACCGGCCGCTGGAGCTGGGCGAGGCGCACTTCGCGCGCTGGCTGGCGCTGTGGGACGCCACCGCGCGCGAAGTGCTCACCCCCGAGCAGGCACGGCATGTGTTCCAGACCGCCCAGCGCATCGGCCAGTCGCTGCGGATCGGGCTGGAGATCGATCCGCTGCGCCGCGAACGCCGCCAGGCGCTGGGCCCGGGCTGCACGCACGACCCCGCGCGCGGTGGGGGTCAGTCGACGTAACGGGTGGGATCGGGCACGCCCGCGGCGGCGAAGCCGTCCGCGCGCAAACGGCAGGCGTCGCAGTGGCCGCAGGCGCGGCCGGCGGGATCGGCGCGGTAGCAGGACACGGTGGCCGAGAAATCCACGCCCAGGCGCACGCCCTCGCGCACGATCGTGTCCTTGCCCATCCGCAGCAGCGGCGCGTGCACGCGGATCCCCGCGCCTTCCACGCCGGCCTTGGTCGCCACGTTGGCCAGCCGCTCGAACGCTTCGACGAACTCTGGACGGCAGTCGGGATAGCCCGAGTAGTCCACCGCATTGACGCCGCAGAACAGGTCGTTGGCACCCAGCACCTCGGCCCAGCCCAGGGCGAGCGACAGCATGATGGTGTTACGTGCGGGCACGTAGGTCACCGGGATGCCGGCGCCGCCGGCCTCGGGCACCTCGATCTCGTCGGTCAGCGCCGATCCGCCGAAGGCACGCAGGTCCACCGCGACGGTCTTGTGCTCGACCGCGCCGAGCACGGACGCGACCCGGTCGGCGGCCTCCAGCTCGGAGGTGTGGCGCTGGCCGTAGCGCACGCTCAGGGCGTGGACGGCGAAGCCCTGTTCGCGCGCGATGGCGAGCACGACGGCCGAATCCATGCCGCCGGAGAGGAGAACGACTGCCTTCTTCATGGTGTAAGCCTGGAACCAAGGGGGACGCGGCCTGGGCGGCCGGACCACGACGCGCGGCGCCGGCCCCGGCAATCGCCCGCAGCCAGGGTGGGCGGGCGGCTCAGCGGCCGGGTTCGTCGTTCCACAGCAGCTTGTGCAGCTGCATCTGGAACTTCACCGGGAGCCGGTCGGCGACGATCCAGTCGGCCAGCTCGGTCGGCGGGAGTTCGGACTTGCTCGGCGAGAACAGCACGTCGCAGCGCACATGCAACGCGCGTGCATGCAGGACCTCGCGCGCCCACTCGTAGTCGGCGCGGCTGCAGATCACGAACTTGACCTGGTCGTGCGGGGTGAGCAGCGACAGGTTCTCCCAGCGGTTGCGCCCGGCCTCGCCGGAGTCCGGGGTCTTGATGTCGAGCACCCGCGACACGCGCGGATCGACGCCGCCGATGTCGAGCGCGCCGGAGGTTTCCAGCGACACCGCGTAGCCGGCATCGCACAGGCGCGAGAGCAGCGACAGGCAGCGCTTCTGGGCCAACGGCTCGCCGCCGGTGACGCAGACGTGGCGCACGCCGTAGCTGCCCACCTCGGCCAGGATCGCGTCGATCTCGCGCCACTCGCCACCGTGGAAGGCGTAGGCCGTATCGCAATAGGTGCAGCGCAGCGGGCAGCCGGTCAGGCGCACGAACACCGTGGGCCAGCCGGCGTCGCGCGCCTCGCCCTGCAGGGACAGGAAGATCTCGCTGATCTTCAGCCGGTCCGCGGTGGAGGCTGAAGTGGCGGCGGCCGCGACTGCGTCCACGGCTCAGCGGCTGACGCGGGCCAGCTGGATCGCCTGCAGGCGGTCCTGGGCGGTGCGTGCGGCATCCGTGCCGGGGAAACGGGCGGCCACCTGGGTCAGGGTGGCTTCGGCGCCATCGAGGTCGCGGGCGCCGTACTGGGACAGCCCGACCTTGAGCAGCGCGCCAGGCGCCTTGTCGTGGGTCGGGTAACGCGCGACCAGCGCTTCGAACTGCTCGCGCGCCATGTCGTAGTTCTGGGTGACGTAATAGCTCTCGCCCAGCCAGTAGCGGGCGTTGGGCGCATACACCCCTTCCGGGTGCAGGCGCAGGAATTCCTGGAACAGCCGCGCGGACTGCGTGTAGTCGCCGCCCTTGAGGGCGTTGAAGGCGGTTTCGTAGGCAGCGCGCTCGTCCGCGGCGCCGGCCAGCAGGCCGGCATCGCCATGCACCACCGGGGGCGTGTCGCGCGGGGCGGGCGCCGGCGCCGGCGCGGAGGTAGCGCCGGTCGTGCCCTCACCCAGCACCGGCGGCGCGGCCCCACCGCCCTCGAGGCGGTTGAGGCGGCCGTCGAGATCCAGGTACTGGCTGCGGTTGGTCGCGCGCAGCTGCTCGTTCTGCTGCTGCAGCTCCTCGACCTGCGAGCGCAGGGCCTGCACTTCGCGGCGCAGCTCGGTGACCTGGTTGAGCAGGTCCATGTTGCCGCTGTTGTCGGCCGCGCGCTGCTCGAGCACGGCGACGCGATCGGCGAGGCTGGCGCGCTGCGCCCACGCGGGCGCGGCGGCCATGAAGGCCGCCGCGAACGCGATTGGAACAATCAGGAAACGCATCGTGGCGTCTTGTTACTTCGCGGTGTACACGATCTCGACGCGACGGTTCTTCGCCCAGCAGTCCTCGTTCGAGTCGGTGCAGGTCGGACGCTCTTCGCCATAGCTGACCACGGTCAGCTGGCTGCCCGAGCCACCGTTGGCCTGCAGCGCCGAGGAGACCGCGTTGCCGCGACGCTCGCCCAGGCCGAGGTTGTACTCGCGGCTGCCGCGCTCGTCGGCATTGCCTTCGAGGGTGATGCGCGAGGACGGACGGTCACGCAGGTACTTGGCGTGGCAGGACATGGCCGCCTGGAACTCCGGACGCAGCGCGTCCTGGTCGAGGTCGAAGTACACCACGCGCTGGCGCAGGCACGCGTCGGTGTCCAGGTCCGAGGGGCTGTAGGCACCCGGCGCGGTGGTCGAAGGAGCGGTCTGTGCAGGCGGCGGGGTCGTGTCGGCCGGCGGGGCTTCCTTGACCTTCTTGGAGCAGGCGGCCATGGCGACGCACATCATTGCGATGAGCAGGGCCTTGCCGAACACTGCGGACTTATTATTCATTCTCGTCGATCCTCAGGCGTTGAAACGGACGTTCAGGTTGATTGAATGACTGTGCACAACTTGTTAGCGCGGCGTCCTGTAGGGACCCCACGCCGGTTCGCGTACATCGCCGTCGGCCAGGACCAGGCGCTGTCGCACGCGGCCGTCGGCCGAGACAGCATACAGGACGCCCCGGCGCCCTTCACGCGCCGCGTAGAGGATCATGCTGGCGTTCGGGGCGAAGCTCGGGGACTCGTCCAGCGAGCCCGGCGAGAGGGTCGACCAGCGCGGTGAACCGAGGCTGCGGTCCATCACCGCGATGCGGTAGGTGTTGCCCGCGCCCTGGGCCACGGCGATCTTCTGCCCGTCCCAGGAGAGGCTGGGGTCGGCATTGTAGCTGCCTTCGAAGGTCACCCGGGTGGCCGAGCCGCCCGAGGCCGGCACCTGGTAGACCTGCGGCCGCCCGCCCCGGTCGGAGGTGAAGTAGATGCTGTTGCCGTCGGCACTCCACACCGGCGAGGTGTCGATGCCGAACTGGTTGGTGATCTGGGTCAGGGCCTTGCTGCCCAGGTCCATCACGTAGATCTCGGGGTTGCCGCTGCGCGACAGGGTCAGGGCCAGGCGGCGCCCGTCGGGGGAGAACGCCGGGCCGCTGTTGATGCCGCGGAAGCTGGAGACCAGCTCGCGGCTGCCGGTGCCGATGTCCTGGATGTAGATCGAGGAGTTGCCGCGCTCGAAGCTGACATACGCGAGCTTGCGCCCGTCCGGGCTCCAAGCCGGCGACAGCAGCGGCTCGTTGGAGCGCACCACGGTCTGCGGGTTGTAGCCGTCCGCGTCGGCCACCATCAGCGCGTAGCGGGTGCCCTGCCCGCTGCCGGTGGCGGTGACATAGGCGATCCGGGTCCAGAACGCGCCGGGCACGCCGAGGATCTTCTCGTAGATGGCATCGGCGATCTGGTGGGCCACGTCGCGCATCGCGCTGCCGCGCGCGGTCAGCGCCAGGCCGAGCAGGCGCTCCTGCTTGGCCACGTCGAACAGTTCGTACTCGACCCGGTAGTTGCCGTCGCCGGCATCGGCCACCCGGCCCACCACGAGGAAGTCCTGGCGCAGCGCGCGCCAGGCGGGATAGTCCACCTCGGAGCCGCGGGTCGGGCGGCTGGGCATGTCGCGCTCGGGCAGCGCGCGGAACTGGCCGGAGCGCTCCAGGTCGGCACGGACCACGGCGGCCACGTCGGTGGCCGGAGGCGTCCCGCTTCCCTGGTAGGGCATGGGCACGATGGCGATCGGCAGGGCCGATGCATTGCCGCCGATGATGTCGATCTCCAGGCCCTGCTGCTGCGCGGCTGCGGTCAACGGCAGCAGCAGTGCGAACATGGCGAACAGGCAGCGTTTGGCGAAGCTCATCGGGTAGGTCCCTCGGGCGTTTCGGTTCAATGGGCGGGCGACAGCTTGGCCGCGAATCCCGGCAGGAAGATGAACGGTGCCGGACTTCACGCGCCGCGACAGCTCACGTTCGATCCCCGCCCACCCTCGGCGCACCCGCGCCGCGGTCGCCGGCCAACGTAGCCGTGACCACGTGAAGGCGGCGGCGCGGTGGCGGTCAGCGGTCCTGCGCCTGGAAGTTGAGCGTGATCGTGCGCTGGAACACCGATTCGAAGCCGACATAGGGCAAGGGCTGGGCCTTGAGCACGGCCGCCTCGACCGAACGCCTGCCCAATTCGTCGTAGGGGCAGGACGGATCGACCTTGGCCTCGACCACTTCGCCGCCGGGGATCTGGCGGATCACGATACGGCAGCGCTGCCCGATCGGCACCGTGTCGGGCCGCGTCCAGTTGCGCAGGATCGCTTCCTGCAGCGCCGCCGCGTAGCGGGCAGCGAGTCCGGTATCCGTGCCCTGGTTGCCCGGTGGCGGCGGCGCGGAACCGGCCTGCGGCGCAGGGGCGGCCTGCCGGGACTGGCGGTCGGCGATCTGCTGCAGGCGCTGCTGGGCCAGGCGCTGCTCGCGTTCAAGCTTCTCGCGCTCGGCGCGGATCTTCTCCAGTTGCTGCTGGGCCAGGCGCCGCTTCTGCTCGGCTTCCTCCTGGCGCTTGCGCTCGGTCAGGTCGATCTGCTCCTGGCGGCGCTTTTCCTCCTGCTCGCGCTGCACCCGCGCGCGCTCGGCCTCGGCGTCGCGGCGCACTTCCTCCTGGTTGACCGGCGCCGGATCGGGCACGCGCTCCTGCGGCGTGGGCTGGCGCTCGACCGGCGCCTCCTCCGGTACCGGCTCGGGCAGCGGCTGCGGTGGCGGCGGCACCACTTCTTCCTCCACCGGCTCGGGCAGCGGCTGTACCACCGGCTCGGGCAATGGCTCGGGCTCCACCGCCAGCGCCCGCTCCACCGCGCGCTGGTCGGCGCTGGACACGTCCAGCACCGCCTCCATCGACGGTGCACCGGCGACGCTGAGGCGGTCGGGGTCCCAGTTGATCAGGGGCGAGAGCAGCAGGATCGCCAGCACCAGCACGTGCACGAGCACGGCCCAGGCGATGGCGCGGCCCATCCCCTCCTCCGGCCGCGCCCCGTGGGGGCGCTGGAAGGCGTCAGCGTGCATTGCTCCCCGAATCGGTGAGCAGGCTGACATTGGTGACATTGGCCGCGCGCAGCACGTCCATCGCGTCGAGCACGTTCTGGTACGGGGCGTCGCCCTGGGCGGCCACCATCACCCGGAAGTCGGCGCCCTGCTGGCTGCGGATCGGCGCCAGCAGGCCTTCCATCTGCTCGGCGACCACCCGCCGCGGGCGCTCGTCGCCAGGCAGCTTCAGGCCCAGGCCGCCATCGGGATAGGCGATGACGATGACCGGGTCCTGCCGGTCCTGGGTGGCGCGCGCCTGCGACGAGGGCAGTTTCACGTCCACGCTCAGGGTGAGCAGCGGCGCGGTCACCATGAAGATGATCAGCAGCACGAGCATCACGTCGATATAGGGCACGACGTTGATCTCGGACTTCAGCTTGCGCCGCTTGCGGTGGATGATGCTTCCGGCCATGGGGCGCCCCGCTTACTCGAGCGTGGTCTGGCGCTGGAGGATGGTGCTGAACTCCTCCGCGAAGCTCTCGTAGCGCACCGCCAGGCGCTCCACGCGTGTGGTGAAGCGGTTGTAGGCCCACACCGCCGGGATCGCCACGAACAGGCCGATGGCGGTGGCGAACAGCGCTTCGGAAATGCCGGGCGCAACCGCGGCGATGCCGGTCTGCTCGCCGCTGTTGAGCATGTCGTGCATGGTCACCATGATGCCGAACACGGTGCCGACCAGGCCCACGTAGGGGGCGGTGGAGCCGATATTGGCCAGCAGTTCCAGGTTGCGCTCGAGCAGGTCGACCTCGCGGGTGTAGCTCACCCGCATCGCGCGCTGCGCACCCTCGAGCTGGGCGCGCGCATCGAAGCCGCGCTTGTCGCGCAGGCGGGCGTACTCGCGGAAGCCGGCCTCGAAGATCGCCTCCAGGCCGGTGACGCGGCGGTTGCGGTCGGTCGCGGCCGAGTACAGCTTGCCGAGGTCGGCGCCGGACCAGAAACGGCTCTCGAAGTCGTCGGCCTCGCGGTTGGCGTCCTTGAACACCCGCGCCTTGCGGAAGATGATCACCCAGCTGATCAGCGACCCGGCCAGCAGCAGCAGCACGATCAGCTGCACCGGCAGGCTCGCCTTGAGCATGAGGTCGATGTAGTTGATGCCCTCGTGGGCGGTGGCGGCTGCGGCCGCGGTGGCCGAATCGGCCAGCTGGCTCGTCGTCGCGGCGGCCTCCTCGGGCAAGGGCTCGATGTCGGTGGCCTGCAGCAGCATCGCGAGGGGAATCATTCGTCTAGGGCTCCGGGTTCCACGAGTCGGTTCAATTGCGTATACAGCGCCTCGGGGATCGCCCGGGGCCGGAACGTCGACGCCTCCAGCGACGCGCACCGCACCTGCGCATCCACCAGCAGCTCGCCGTCGCGCAGGATCGTCTGCGCGAACACGATGCTCGCATGCCGGCAGCGGCGCAGCGACACCGTGACCTGCAGGGCGTCGTCCAGCCGCGCGGGCCGGCGGAAATCGATCCGCATGTCCCGCACGGCGAACACCAGACCATGGTCCAGGCGCAGTCCGTCCTGTCCGTATCCCAGCGCCCGCACCCATTCGGTGCGCGCGCGCTCGAGGAAGGCGACGTACTGCGCGTGATAGACCACACCACCGGCGTCGGTATCTTCCCAGTACACCCTTGTCGGGATGCTGAACACGGATGCAACGCGATCGCTGGGCTGCTCGTCGGTCACAGGATCTCCAGGGTGTCTTTGGCGGCGGCGGGTCAGAACAGGTCTTCGCTCTGCCCGGCGGCAGGCGGACGGCGCAGGCCCAGGTGCTGCCAGGCCTTGTTGGTGGCCATGCGCCCGCGCGCGGTGCGCACCAGGAAGCCCTGCTGGATCAGATAGGGCTCGATGACGTCCTCCAGCGTGCCGCGCTCCTCGCTGAGCGCGGCGGCCAGCGACTCGACGCCGACCGGGCCGCCGTCGAAGTTCTCGACGATCAGCCGCAGCAGGCGCCGGTCGAGCTCGTCGAAGCCTTCCGGGTCGACCTTGAGCATCTTCATCGCCGCGTCGGCGACCGCGCGGTCGATCCGCCCGCCGGCGCGCACCTGGGCGTAGTCGCGCACCCGGCGCAGCAGGCGGTTGGCGATGCGCGGGGTGCCGCGCGAACGGCGCGCGATCTCGGCCGCACCCTCCTCGGCGCAGTCCACGCCCAGGATCGCCGCGGCGCGGCGCACGATCAGGGCCAGTTCGGTGGCGCTGTAGAACTCCAGGCGCTGGACGATGCCGAAGCGGTCGCGCAGCGGCGCGGTCAGCAGGCCCGCGCGCGTGGTGGCGCCGATCAGGGTGAAGGGCGGCAGGTCGATCTTGATCGAACGCGCGGCCGGTCCCTCGCCGATCATGATGTCGAGCTGGAAATCCTCCATCGCCGGATACAGCACTTCCTCGACCACGGGCGAGAGGCGGTGGATCTCGTCGATGAACAGCACGTCGTGCGGCTGCAGGTTGGTCAGCAGCGCGGCCAGGTCGCCGGCCTTCTCGATCACCGGGCCGGAGGTCACCCGCAGGCTCACCCCCAGCTCGTTGGCGATGACGTGGCTGAGCGTGGTCTTGCCCAGGCCCGGCGGGCCGAAGATCAGGACGTGGTCGAGGGCCTCGCCGCGCTGCTTGGCCGCATCGATGTACAGGCCCATCTGCTCGCGCACCGGCTGCTGGCCGAGGTATTCGGCCAGCCGCTTGGGCCGGATGCTGGCCTCGAGGGCCTCGTCCTCGCGCGTCGCCCCGGCGCCGATGATGCGTTGTGCTTCCATCGCGCTATGGTCGCACGGCGCCCCGGGGCGCGCACCGGGCGCGGTGGCTCAGGCGGCGGCGAAGGCCTCGGCGGCCAGCGCGAAGGAATGGCGCCGCGCCTGGTGGTCGAAGATGTTCGCGGTGAGGATCAGCTCGTCGGGGCGGTGGCGCGCGGCGAAGGCGGCGATGCCCTCGCGCACGTCGCGAGCGTCGCCCACCACCGAGCAGGCCAGCGACTGTTCCACCGACGCCTTCTCCTGCGGCGTCCAGTAGGCCTCGATGTCGTCGACCGGGGGCGGGATCAGGCCCGGCGCGCCGCGCCGCAGCCGCGCGAAGCTCTGCTGCTGGGTGGTGAACAGGCGCCTGGCCTCTGCCCGGGTCTCGGCCGCGACCACGTTGAGGGCCAGCATCGCGTAGGGCGCGCGCAACCGCCTGGAAGGCTTGAAGTCGCGGTGGTACAGCGCCAGCGCCTCGGTCATCGCCGCCGGGGCGAAGTGCGAGGCGAACGCATAGGGCAGGCCGAGCGCTGCGGCCAGCTGCGCGCCGAACAGGCTCGAGCCCAGGATCCAGACCGGCACCTCGATGCCGGCGCCCGGCACCGCCTGCACCGGCTGCCCGGGCTGGGCCGGTTCGAAATAGCGCAGAAGTTCCATCACGTCGGACGGGAAGGCATCCGCTCCGGCGTAGTAGCGCCGCAGCGCCTGTACCGTGGGCTGGTCGGTGCCCGGCGCACGGCCAAGCCCGAGGTCGATCCTGCCGGGATACAGCGAGGCCAGGGTGCCGAACTGTTCGGCCACCTGCAGCGGCGCGTGGTTGGGCAGCATCACCCCGCCCGCCCCCACGCGGATGTTGCGGGTACCGCCGGCGATGTGGCCGATCAGCACCGCCGTGGCCGCGCTGGCGATGCCGGGCATGTTGTGGTGCTCGGCCAGCCAGAAGCGGCGGTAGCCCAGGGCCTCGGCGTGGCGTGCGAGGTCCAGCGAGTTGGCGAAGGCCTCGGCGGGGCTGCTGCCCTCGCACACCGGCGCGAGGTCGAGCAGGGAAAAGGGAATGGCGGGGGCTGTGGACGTGGACATGGGGAGGATGTGGGGGCCGCAACCGGGATTTCCATGCATGCGGCCCGACCGGCCGCGTGCTGTCCCCGGGTCAGATCTCCACCTGGGCCCCGAGTTCGACCAGGCGGTTGCCGGGGATGCGGAAGAACTGGTTGGCCGGCGCCGCATTGCGGTGCATCACCGCGAACACGCGGTCGCGCCAGACCGGCATGCCGCGGCGGGCACTGGAGACCACGGTCTCGCGGCTGACGAAGTACGTGGTTTCCATCGGGTCGAACACCAGCGCGCCATGGTCGGCCGCGCGCATCAGCGCCTGCGGCACGTCGGGCGTCTCCATGAAGCCGAAGCGCACCACCACCCGGTAGAAGCCGTCGCCGATCGACTCGATCGACAGCCTCCGGCCGGGCGTGGCATAGGGCACGCTCAGCGTCTCCACCGTGAGGAAGACGTTGCGCTCGTGCAGCACCTTGTTGTGCTTGAGGTTGTGCAGCAGCGCGTGCGGCACCACGCCCTTGTCGCTGGTCATGAACACCGCGGTGCCGTCCACCCGCACCGGCGGCGCCAGCATCAGGCCGGGGATGAAGGTATCCAGGCGGATGCCTTCCTTCTGCATCTCCTCGCGCAGCGTCTCACGGCCGCGCCGCCAGGTGCGCAGCAGGGTGAACAGCACGATCCCCAGCACCATCGGGAACCAGGCGCCCTGCAGCACCTTGGCGGCGTTGGCGACGACGAAGGCCAGGTCGATCACCAGGAACAGCCCGCACAGCGGCAGCACCCACAGCCGCCAGCCCGGCCACAGCGTGCGCGCGACCAGGGCCAGCAGCAGGGTGTCGATGAGCATGGTCGCGGAGACGGAGATGCCGTAGGCCGCCGCCAGCGAGGACGAGTCGCGGAAGGCGAGCACCAGCCCGACCACCACCGCCATCATCGTCCAGTTGATCGCCGGGATGTAGATCTGGCCGATGGTCTCGCTGGAGGTGTGCTTGATGCGCATGCGCGGCATGTAGCCCAGCTGCATGGCCTGGCGGGCGATCGAATAGCCGCCGGTGATCACCGCCTGCGAGGCGATCACCGTGGCCATGGTGGCCAGCACGATCATCGGCCAGCGCGCCCACTCGGGCACGCCCACGTAGAACGGATTGCGCACCGCGGCCGGGTCCTCCAGCACCAGCGCGCCCTGGCCGAAGTAGTTGAGCAGCAGCGAGGGCAGGACGAAGAAATACCAGGCGTAGCGGATGGGCCGCGGGCCGAAGTGGCCCATGTCGGTGTAGATCGCCTCGCCGCCGGTCACCGCCAGCACCACCGCGCCGAGGATGAAGATGCCGCCGAAGGTGTGGTCGGCGAAGAAGCGCATCGCCCACCACGGGTTGATCGCGTGCAGCACCTCCGGCTCGTGCAGGATGTTGGTCACGCCCAGCACCGCCAGCGCCAGGAACCACAGCATCGTGATCGGGCCGAACACCCGGCCGACCTTGGCGGTGCCGTAGCGCTGGGTCGCGAACAGCGCCACCAGCACCACCAGGGTGATGGGCACGATCCAGCTGTGCAGCCCTGGCGCCACCACCTCCAGGCCCTCCACCGCCGAGAGCACCGAGATCGCCGGGGTGATCACCCCGTCGCCGAAGAACAGCGACGCGCCGAGGATCCCCAGCAGGCCGACCAGGTAAGACCAGCGCGAATTCTTCGGGAAACAGCGCTGGGCCAGCGCCATCAGCGCCATGATCCCGCCCTCGCCGTCGTTGTCGGCGCGCATGATGATGGTGACGTACTTCACCGTCACCACCAGGGCCAGCGCCCAGAAGATCATCGACAGCACGCCCAGCACCGTCGCGTGGTCGGCGACCAGGCCGTAATGCGGCGAAAACGCCTCGCGGATGGTGTACAGCGGGCTGGTGCCGATGTCGCCGAAGACCACGCCGATAGCCCCCACCACCAGCCCGGCCAGGCCGACATGTCCATGGCCATGCGTAGCCGACCCGGTGGTTGCGGGCTGGGAAGAAGAATGCGACATGTGGGCAGCGATCCCGACGTGGGAGGTCAGCGGAGCGCGGACTGTAGCGCCTTGCGGATGATGGCCTCGGCAGGATCGCCGTCGGCCGCCGCCGCCTTGGCCATCTTCTGGGCCTCGGCCGGCTTGTAGCCAAGTTGCTGCAGGGCGATGGTCGCCTCCGAGAGCGGGTCGGCCGGCACCGGGCCGCCGCCGGGCAGCGCGCCCGCGGCCAGGTCGGCGGCGCGGTCGCGCAGCTCCACCACGATGCGCTCGGCGGTCTTCTTGCCGATACCCGGGATCCGGGTCAGCGCGGTCACGTCGCCGGCCTGCACCAGCTGGGCGAACTGGTTGACCGAGGTTCCCGACAGGATCGCCAGCGCGATCTTCGCGCCGATGCCGGTGACCTTCTGCACGTCGCGGAACAGGCGCCGTTCGGCTTCGCTGAGGAAGCCGTAGAGCGAGACACTGTCTTCCTTCTGCGCGTAGTGGGTGAACAGCGCCACCTCGCGCCCGGCCTCGGGCAGGTCGTAGAACGTGCTCATCGGCGCCTCCAGCTCGTAGCCCACGCCCTGCACGTCCACCACCAGCCACGGCGGCTGCTTGTGCACGAGGATCCCGCGCAGCCGGCCGATCATCGCTGGACTCCGGCGCAAGGGCGCGGGCCGCGCGCGGCGGTCGCATCGGGGGAACGGCGCGGGGATTGGGTCACTTCCTGCTCCAGGCCTGTTGCGTGTTCACGCCCAGACGGCGCGCGGTGGCGCGCACGTGGGCATGGGTGATGGCGATGGCGAGCGCGTCGGCGGCGTCGGCCTGCAGCTTGCCGTGGAGGTTGAGCATCAGTCCGACCATGTGCTGGATCTGGGCCTTCTCCGCCCCGCCCTTGCCGACCACGGCCAGCTTCACTTCCGTGGCCGCGTATTCGTGCACCGGCAGGTCGCGCATCACCACGGCGCTGATCGCCGCGCCGCGCGCCTGGCCGAGCTTGAGCGCCGAGTCGGCGTTGCGCGCCATGAACACGCGCTCGATCGCAACTTCCTGCGGGCGCCAGGTCTCGATCACCTCGGCCAGGCCCAGCAGCAGGCGCTTGAGCCGTAGCGCGAAGTCACCCTCGCCCAGCAGCACCAGCGCGGCGTTGTGCACATGGGTGGCGCGCCCGGCGTCATCGACGTCGATGATGCCCACGCCGGTGCGCTGCGAGCCCGGGTCGATGCCGAGGATGCGCACGCTCATGCCGCTGGCGCCAGGAGGCGCCGCGCCCGTCCCGCCGGAGGCTGCCGGCGGCGGCCTCCCGGCGCGGGTGCATCAGCCATAGGCCGCGTCGCCCAGCTCGGCGTTGGAATAGACGCTCTGCACGTCGTCCATGTCCTCGAGCCAGCGCAGCAGCTTGACCACCTGCTGGGCGGCCTCGCCGTCGACCGCGACATCGTTGTCCGCGCGCATCGTCACTTCGGCCAGTTCCGGCGACAGGCCCGCGGCCTCCATCGCCTGCTTCACTTCGGCGAAGTTCTCGGGCGCGGTGATGACGTCGATCGCGCCGTCGTCCGGATACACCACCACGTCCTCGGCGCCGCCCTCGATCGCCGCCTCGGTGATGCGCTCCTCGTCGGCGCCCGGGCCGTAGGACAGCACGCCGAGCTTGCGGAACATGAAGGCGACCGAGCCCTCGGTGCCCATGTTGCCGCCGAACTTGCCGAAGGCGTGGCGCACGTCGGCCACGGTGCGCACGCGGTTGTCGGTGAGGCAGTCCACGATCACCGCGACGCCACCCGGGGCATAGCCCTCGTAGCGCACCTCCTCGTACTCGACCCCTTCCAGTTCACCGGTGGCCTTCTTGATGGCGCGCTCGATCACGTCCTTGGACATGTTGAGCGACAGGCCCTTGTCGATGGCCGCGCGCAGGCGCGGATTGCCGCCAGGATCGCCCCCGCCGGCGCGTGCGGCCACGCCGATTTCCCGGATGATCTTGGTGAAAATCTTGCCGCGCTGCGCATCCACGGCGTTCTTGCGTGCTTCGATGGAAGGACCGCGTCCCATGGGCGACGGAATTCCTGGCGGGAGGGAGGGCGATTATACGTTTTGCGCCGCTTCCCCATGCGCGAAGCGCCCGCAGCGCAGGAAGCGCGCCGCCTGCCGGGCGGCCTCCTCCGACAGCACCAGGCCGGTATGGCTGGCGGCCACCACGCAGTGGTCGCAGACGCCCTCCAGGCGGGTCTCGGCCAGGGCCACGGTCCCGTCCGAATCCAGCCCCACCGCGCCCAGCAGCCGCCCCAGTCCGCGCGGCCTGCCCCCGGCCACGACCCCGACCTGGACCTGTCCGCGCCAAGGGCGAACCCCGCGCAGCAGCATCCGCCCGCTGCGCCCGAGGATCTGCGCGCCCCAGCGGCGCGCGCGCAGCGCCCGCGCGGTGCCGCTGCCGCGCAGCGGCGAGCCCAGGCAGACCAGCCGGCCCACCGGCAGGTCCGGGGCCCGGCGCAGCGCTTCGAGCGCGATCAATCCACCCAGGCTGTGCCCGATCAGGTGGGTCGGCGGCCCCGCCCGCAAGCGTTCGACCAGGGCCGGCACCGCGCGACCGGGTCCACCGAGCACGCTGTCGTAGCCCCACACTTCCGGTTCGAAGCCCTCGCGGCGCAGCAGGCGCACCAGCGGCGTCAGCCAGAAGCGTGCGTTCCAGATGCCGTGCAGCAGCACGACGCGACGGATGCTGTCGGGATCGGGGACCGGATCGGGAGAAGCCATCGGCCCATTGGGCCCGCGCCGCGGCGCGATCGCAAGCCGCGCCGCGCGCTCAGGGGTCGCGGCGCAGGATGAATTCCAGGTCGCGCTGCGCGCCCACCGGGAACAGGTATTCGCCGACCTTGCTGAAACCATGTCGCTGGTAGAAGCGCTGGGCGCCGTGGTTCTCCGACCACACGCCGACCCACAGCCGGCGCGGGCCGTCGCGCAGCAGCCACGCCATCGCCTCGTCCATCAGCCGCGTGCCGAGGCCGGCGGACTGGTGGCTGCGCAGCAGGTACAGGCGCTTGAGCTCGCCATCGCCCGCCGCGACGTCCGGGTGCGGCAGGCCACAGGGGCCGGCCGCCGCATGCCCGACGGCCAGGCCCTCGTCCTCGGCCAGCCACACCGCGTAGTCGGGGTGGGCCAGGATCGTGTGCTGACGCTCGACCGCGTAGGCCTCGGCCAGGAAGGCCGCCAGGTCCTGCGGCGGGTACAGGTGTCCGAAGGTCTCGGTGAAGGTCCGCGAGGCGAGCGAGGACAGCGTCGCCGCATCGGCCGGAGTGGCGCGCCGCAGCCGCAAGGCTCAGTCCTCGTCCTCGTCGGCGCCTTCTTCTTCCTCTTCCTCGCCGTCCTCTTCCTCGCCGTCCTCTTCCTCTTCTTCCTCGTACTCGTAGTCGTCCTCGCCGAAGTCCTCGCCATCCCAGCGACCTTCCGCATCGGGCACGAAGCTCAGCGCCATCGCGGCCGGCGAGGCGCCGACCCGCACCAGCCAGCCGCCGAACACGCGCGCGCGCTCGGTGACCAGGCCCGGCTCGGCCCCTTCATTGCCCAGGCGTTCCCACTCCAGGGAAAAGGGCAGTTCGCTCATGGCACGGTCTCCTTCAGTTGGCGGCGGGCGCGGAACGCACCTGCACGTGGACCTCGGCCAGCTGCGCGTCGGGGATCGGCGAGGGCGCGCCGGTCATCAGGCACTGGGCGGAGGTGGTCTTGGGGAAGGCGATGACGTCGCGGATCGACTCGGTGCCGGCCATCAGCGCGGCGATGCGGTCGATGCCGAAGGCGATGCCGCCATGCGGCGGCGCGCCATAGCGTAGCGCCTCGAGCAGGAAGCCGAACTTCAGCTCGGCTTCTTCCTTGCCGATGCCCAGCAGTTCGAACACCGCGCTCTGCATCGACGCGCGATGGATGCGGATCGAACCGCCGCCGATCTCGTTGCCGTTGAGCACCATGTCGTAGCCGCGCGACACCGCCGAGGCGGCATTGGCGCGCAGGCCGGTCTCGTCGTCCACCGCCGGCGCGGTGAATGGATGGTGCAGGGCCACGTAGCGCTGCGCCTCCTCGTCCCACTCGAACATCGGGAAGTCGGTGACCCACAGCGGCCGCCAGCCGTCCTCGACCAGGCCGAAGTCACGCCCGGCCTTGAGCCGGACGGCGCCCATGAAATCGCTGACGGTCGAGTACTTGCCGGCGCCGAAGAACACGATGTCGCCGCTGCCGGCGCCGACGTGCGCGAGCAGCGCGGCGAACGCGGCCTCGTCGAAGAACTTCTGGATCGGCGAGGTGATCTCGCCGTTCTCGCCGACCTTGATGTAGGCCAGGCCCTTGGCGCCGTACTTGCCGGCATGGGCGGCGTATTCGTCGATCTGCTTGCGCGACAGCGTGGCGCCGCCCGGGATGCGCAGCGCCGCCACGCGGCCGCCGGGATCAACGGCCGGACCGGTGAACACCGCGAAGCCGCTGTCCTTGACCAGCTCGGCCACGTCCACCAGCTCCAGCGCGATGCGCAGGTCCGGCTTGTCCGAGCCGTAGCGACGCATCGCCTCGGCGTACGTCATGCGCGGGAATTCGGCGGCGAGTTCGACCCCGGCGACCTCGCGGAACACGTCGCGGATCATCGCCTCGACCGTGCCCTGCACGTCGCGCTCGGACACCCAGGCGAACTCCATGTCCAGCTGGGTGAACTCCAGCTGGCGGTCGGCGCGCAGCGCCTCGTCGCGGAAGCAGCGCGCGATCTGGTAATAGCGGTCGAAGCCCGCCATCATCAGGATCTGCTTGAACAGCTGCGGCGACTGCGGCAGCGCATAGAACTCGCCCGGATGCATGCGCGCCGGCACCAGGAAGTCGCGCGCGCCCTCCGGCGTGGCCTTCGTCAGGATCGGGGTTTCGATGTCCTGGAAGCCGCGCGCATCGAGCCAGTGGCGCAGCGCGCTGACCAGCCTGGTGCGCGTGCGCATCCGCCGCTGCATCTCGGGGCTGCGCAGGTCGAGGTAGCGGTACTTCAGGCGGATGTCCTCGCCCGGGTTCTCGTGGTGGTGGAACGGCAGCGGCTCGGCCTTGTTCAGCACCTCGATGCGCTCGGCCACGATCTCCACCTGGCCGCTGCGGATCTTGTTGTTGACCGAATGGCGGCGGCGCACGGTGCCTGTGATGCGCAGGCAGTCCTCGTAGCCCACCTTCTCGGCCATGGCCACGACCTCGGCGTTGCCGGCGGCGCCGGAGGGCTCGGCCACCACCTGCACGATGCCCTCGTGGTCGCGCAGGTCGATGAAGCAGACCCCGCCGAGGTTGCGGGCGACGTCCGCCCAGCCGCACAGGGTCACGACCTGCCCGATCAACGCTTCGTCGACCAGGCCACAGAAATGGGTACGCATGGAACTCGAACTCCGGGAACGTGCCGACCGCGCCGGCAAACCCCCAAGTTTAAAGGGCTTTGGGCCGGCTGCCACAGTGGTGAACGCTGGGCGCGGGGTCCGAAGCCCGGGGGCCTGTCGACGCGGGGTTCAGCAATATGACGGCAAGGTTGCAATCCGGCTCCCGCCGCGCGGGCGCCGCCCGGTCCCCCGACCGCCAGAGACGCCCGCCGCATGCCGATGCTCCTGCTCCTGTCCGTCCTCGCCCTGGCCTACCTGCTGGCCGCCTCCGAACGGGGAGTGTGGCTGCGGGCGGGCCTGCTGTCGGCGCTGCTGCTCGCGCTCAGCGCCTGGTGGCTGGTCGACCGGCTCAGCGGCAACGGCATCGACGCGGCCACGCTCTACCACCTGCAGGCCGGGATGCAGGGCGCCGGGGTCGGCGACTTCAGCGCCGACATCGGGCGATTCCTCGGCCTGGCCCTGCTCTCGCTGCTGCCCCTGGCGGCCGCGCCCCTGCTGCGGCGGCGCCTGCGCGGCTTCGCCCGCCGCCATCCCGCACCCCTGGTCTCGCTGGGCTACACCGGCGCCCTGGTGGTGGCCCTGGTGGCGAGTCCGCTGTACACCGACCTGCAGCGCCTGCAGCGCCACTACGCACCGGTCGACGCCAGCGGCGTGGCCGCCCACTACCAGGTGCCCGGCGGCCAGCTGGCGCATCGTCCCAACATCGTGTGGATCTACGCCGAGAGCCTGGAGCGCACCTATCTCGACGAAACGGTGTTCCCCGGCCTGATGCCCAACCTGGCGGGACTGGCGCGCGAGGGCCTGGATTTCCGCGACATCGGCTCGCCCGAAGGCGGCGGCTGGACCATCGCCGGGCTGGTGACCTCGCAGTGCGGGATCCCGCTCACCGCAGCGCGCGGCGACGAGAACAGCCTGGGCCGCATGCGCGAGTTCCTGCCCGGCGCCTTCTGCCTGGGCGATTTCCTCAGGCAGCAGGGCTATCGCAACGTGTTCCTGGGCGGCGCGGACTCCGGGTTCGCGGCCAAGGGGCGCTTCCTGGAGCAGCATGGCTTCGACGAGGTCCGCGACCTGGACCATTACCGCGGCGCCGGCATCGACAAGGCCCATTTCTCCAACTGGGGCCTGCACGACGACGTGCTGCTGGACGATGCGTTCGACACGTTCATGGCGCTGTCGGCCGGCGGCGCCCCGTTCATGCTCAACGCGCTGACCATGGACACCCACCACCCGGCCGGGCACCTGCCGGTGGCCTGCCGCGACGTTCGCTACCGCAGCGACCTGGGCGACGTGGGCCTGCTGCATGCGATCCGCTGCAGCGACCAGCTGATCGCGCGCCTGGTCGAGCGCATCCGCGCCAGCCCCTATGCCGGCAACACCCTGATCGTGCTGGCCTCCGACCACCTGGCCATGCCCAACGACCTGAGCGCGGTGCTGGCCGACATGCGCCGCGAAAACCTGCTGGTGTTCCTCGGCCCCGGCATCCATGGCCAGCAGCTGGCGGTGCCTGGCACGACGCTCGATTCGGGCGCCACCCTGCTGTCGCTGATCGACCCGGACCGCAACGCGCTGGGCTTCGGCCGCTCGCTGCTTGCGCCCGACCCCGCCCCGGCGGCCAGCATGGCCGCGCTGGAGGAGGGCGCGCCCGGATACGCGGCCTACCTGGCCTATGCGCGCAGCCTGTGGACCGGCGGCGACACGCGCACGCTGCGCATCGACGGCGACCAGATCCGCATCGGCCTGCAGCACGTGCGCCCGCCGGTGATGATCGAGTACGACGAGGACTGGGCGCTGGGCTCGATCACCATGGAGGACGCGCCCCGCCAGTTCGGCATCGACGATCCGGCCAACGTGCGCGCCTACGTCGACCGCTGCACCGCGTTCGACGACGATGCGCTGAGCGGCGAGTGGTGCGCCCTGCTGGTGGACGGCCGCAACAACCGCAAGCTGTTCGCCGATGCCGAGCTGCAGCGTGGCGTGCGCGTGGACGCGCCGCTGGAGGCCGCCTCCGGGCCGCGTCCGCGCCCGCGACGGGCGATCTGGCTGGGGCACGAGACCGAAGTGGTGGCCGGCCAGTACCAGCTGCGCCTGCGCCCGCGCGAATGGCCGACCCACCCGTTCTGGCTGGAAGCGGTCGCCTCGGACGGGCGGGTGGTCGCGCGCGAATGGATCCAGCCGCAGGGCCGCCGCCCGGACGGGCCGATCCGGCTGCACATCGGCGTGGACGACACCATCGCCGACCTCGAATTCCGCGCCTGGCTGGACTGGGCCGAGTACATGGAACTCGACAGCCTGGCGATGGTGCGCACCGCCTCGCCCTCGCGCTCCTGACCGGAGCGCCGCGGCCTCAGGCGTCGGCGGCCTTGGCCGGCGATGCGGCGGCCGGCTTGGGCGCTTCCTTGGCGCCGCTGTCGGACTTGGCTTCGGACTTGGACTCGGGCTTGGCGTCCTTGCCGCCATCGGCCAGGTTGCGCTTGCGGTCGCCTTCCTTCTTGAAGTCGGTTTCGTACCAGCCGCCGCCGGCCAGTCGGAACGCCGGCGCGGTCAGCGCGCGCTTGACCGCGGCCGCGCCGCACTCGGGGCAGGCCTCGGGATCCGGATCGGAGAGCTTCTGCAGGCGGTCGAAGCTGTGGCCGCACTGCTCGCAGCGGAAGGCATAGATCGGCATGGCGATATCTGGAAGAAGCGAACCCGGCGCGCAAGGTGGGGGCGCGCCGGTTGGATTCAAGCCCGCGCGCGACGCGCCCGGCGCATGTGTGCGGCCGTGGGCCGCGGACTCAGTCCTCGTCGCCCCAGGGCGCGGGCGGCGGCTCGACCGGCGTGGCCAGGTCGAACTCCACTTTGAATTCGCGTCCGCCGGGCCGGCTCAGTCCGTAGAGGAAGCGCTGCCCCGGCTCGATCTCCATCGCCCAGGTGTTGCTCACCGAGGCATTGAGGCCTTCGCGCTCGAACATGGCGATCGACTCGGCATCGACCGGGAACTCCTGGCGCACGGCGGTGCCAGGGCCGACGGTGTCGCCGCCGTACATGGTCACCGCGTCGTCGCTGCCATCCTCGTGGCGATGGTCGTGCTTCAGGCGCAGGCCGTCCGCGGTGCGGGTGAGCACCCAGGTGCGCGAGCGGTCTTCGCCGACGTGGAACGGCACGCGCAGCCCCTGGGCCGGGGCGTCGCAGCCACGCACGTGCATCACCAGGCGCTTGCCCTCGAAGGCGTCGGGTTCGTTGCTGCGCGGTTCGTTGGCGACGATGCGGCCTTCGAAGGCCTGCCCGCAGTGGCTGGCCAATGCGGCGAGGAACTGGTCGGCGGGCGCGGAGGCCGCATCGGCCGCCTGCACGGGATCGACGGTCTCGGCGGCGGCATCGGCGCGGGCGGCGGCATCATCGTCGCCACTGGTGGTCTGCACGGTACAGGCGCCCAGGACGAGCACGAGGGCGGAAGGAAGCAGGAGGCGGCGCAGGGCGCGTGGGTGTCTGGTCATCACCGCACCGTAACCGCGCACACCGTCGCGCCGCAACCCGCCTCGGCGCGCGACGGGTTGCGGGCCCCCGGCTTCTTCAGCCGTAAAGCGCCAGCAGTTCGCCCTCGGCCTCGTCGAGCTGCGCGCGCAGCGCGGCCTGCTTCTGGCCCAGCGCGGCGACGCGGCCGCCATCGGCATACACCGCCGGATCGGCCAGTTCGGCCTCGAGCTCGGCCAGCGCGCGTTCGAGTTCGGCGACCCGCGCCTCGGCCTTGCCGAGCTTGTGCGGATTGACCTTCTGCACCGGGCGCGCCGGTTCCGGCGCCGGCTCGGCCGCCTTGGGCATGGCCGGCGCGCGCGCCTGTTCGCTGGCCGGGCGCGAGCGCAGCCAGGCCGCGTATTCGTCCAGGTCGCCATCGAACGGCTTGACCACGCCGTCGGACACGCGCCAGAACGTGTCGCTGACCAGCCCGATCAGGTGGCGGTCGTGCGACACCAGCACGATCGCGCCCTCGAAATCGCTCAGCGCCTCGGCCAGCGCCTCGCGCATGTCGAGGTCGAGGTGGTTGGTGGGTTCGTCGAGCAGCAGCACGTTGGGCTGCTTCCAGGCGATCAGCGCCAGCGCCAGGCGCGCGCGCTCGCCCCCGGAGAAGCCGTCGATGCTCTCGAAGGCGCGGTCGCCGGGGAAGTACCACTTGCCTAGGAAGTCGCGGAAGGCCTGCGTGGGCGAATCGGGCGAGAGCTCGCGCAGGTGGTCGATGGGCGAGGTGCCCTCCTTCAGCGATTCCACCGTGTGCTGGGCGAAATAGCCGATGCGCAGGTCCGGATGCGCATAGCGCTCGCCGGCCACCAGCGGCAGCTCGCCGACCAGCGACTTGACCAGGGTCGACTTGCCCGCGCCGTTGGGGCCGAGCAGGCCGATGCGGTCGCCCGCCTCCAGGCCGAAACCCACGTTCGACAGGATCCGCGCCTGCGGCCCGTAGCCGCATTCGCCGTCGTTGATGCGCAGCAGCGCGTGCGGCAGCCTGGCCGGCGCCGGGAACTCGATGCGGAACTCGCGCTCGGCGCGCACCGCCTCGGTCCCGGCCAGCTTGGCCAGCCGCTTCATCCGGCTCTGCGCCTGGCGCGCCTTGCTGGCCTTGGCCTTGAAGCGGTCGATGAACTTCTGCAGGTGCGCGCGCTCGGCCTGCTCCTTGTCGTGCGCGATCTGCTGCTGGCGCAGGTGCTCGGCGCGCTGGCGCTCGAACGCGGTGTAGTCGCCGACGTACAGCTTGGCCTTGCCGTCGTTGAGGTGCAGGGTGTGGGTGCTCACGCCGTCGAGGAACTCGCGGTCGTGGCTGATCAGCAGCAGGGTGCCGGGATACTTGAGCAGCCACTGCTCCAGCCACAGCACCGCGTCCAGGTCGAGGTGGTTGGTAGGTTCGTCGAGCAGCAGCAGGTCGCTGGGCATCATCAGCGCGCGCGCCAGGTTCAGGCGCACGCGCCAGCCGCCGGAGAACGAACTCACCGGGCGGTGGTGGGTCTCGGCCGGGAAGCCCAGGCCGTGCAGCAGGCGCCCGGCGCGGGCCTCTGCGTCGTAACCCCCCAGCTCGGCCAGCTTCTGGTGGGCCTCGGCGACCGCCTCCCAGTCCTCGCGGGCATTGGCCGCGGCCTCGGCCTTGATCACCCCGGCGATGACGTCGTCGCCGCCCAGCACGAACTCGATCGCAGGGTCCGGCAGCGAGGGAGTTTCCTGAGCGACGCTGGCGATGCGCACCCGGTTGGGCACGTCGATATCGCCGCGGTCGGGCTCGACCTCGCCGCGGACCGCCGCGAACAGGCTGGACTTGCCGGTGCCGTTGCGACCGACCACGCCCACGCGCCAGCCCGCGTGCAGGGCCAGGTCGACATTGGACAGGAGCAGGCGCTCGCCCCGGCGGAGGGCGAAGTTTCGGAAGGCGATCATGGGGCGCGGATTCTACCGGAGTGGGCCGCCGCGCCTGCCGCTTATGCCTTCAGGGCATAAGAAGATGGTCATATTCACTTTCGCGCATGTGTTAGCGCGAGGTTAAATGGCCGTCACCCCGTGCGAGAGATGCCCATGAACCGCCACCCCCTGTTCCGCGCCCTGCTCCCGGCCGTGGCCGCGCTGGTCGCACTGCCCGCGGCCCAGGCCCAGGAAGCGCGCACGCCGGCCGCGACCCTGGACACCGTGATCGTCACCGGCACCCGGGTGGCCAACCGCACCGTGGCAGAATCGCAGTCGCCGATCGACATCATCAGCAGCGAGGCGCTGCAGGCCACCGGCAGCACCGAACTGGCCACCGCGCTGGCGCGCACCCTGCCCTCGCTCAACTTCCCGCGCCCCGCGCTCACCGACGGCACCTCGGCGATCCGCCCGGCGCAGCTGCGCGGGATGTCGCCCGACCAGGTACTGGTGCTGGTCAACGGCAAGCGCCGGCATACGTCCTCGCTGCTCAACCTCAACGGCACGATCGGCCGCGGTTCGGCGCCGGTGGACCTCAACACCATTCCGGTCTCGGCGATCGACCGGGTGGAGGTGCTGCGCGACGGCGCCTCGGCCCAGTACGGCTCGGACGCGATCGCCGGGGTGGTCAACGTGGTGCTCAAGGGCGCCGGCGACGGCGGCAGCCTGCTGGTGCAGTACGGCCAGTACTCGGCCGGCGACGGCCAGCAGTCGCAGATCGCCGCCGACAGCGGCGTGACCCTGGACGACGGACGCGGCTTCGTGCACCTGTCGGCTCAGCTGGGGCGGCAGGATGCGACCAATCGCGCGCGCCCGTTCGCCGGCACGCCCGGCCCCACCCAGCCGGCGCTCGGCCAGAAGGCGTTCGTGATCGGCGAGCCGGAAGCCGACTTCGGCGCGCTCGCCGCCAATCTCGACTACGCCGTCACCGAGAGCGTCTCGCTGTACGCCTTCGGCACCGCCAGCAACCGCGACATCACCTCGTTCGCCTTCTTCCGCGCGCCGGGCAACCCCACCCAGAACATCCCCTCGATCCATCCGGACGGCTTCGTGCCGGAGATCAACAACATCTCCAAGGACCGCTCCCTGGTCGCCGGCCTCAAGGGCTACACGGACAGCGGCTGGAACTGGGACCTGGGCTACAACTACGGCTACAACCGCCTGGACTTCAACACCCGCAACACGCTCAACGCCAGCCTCGGCGCGGCCTCGCCGACCTCGTTCTACGACGGCGCGCTGGAAACCACGCAGAACATCCTCAACCTCGATGTCAGCCGCCAGCTCGAGTGGGGCCTGGCGTATCCGGCCACGCTGTCGTTCGGGCTCGAGGCGCGCAACGAGAAGTGGAACCAGTCGCCCGGCGAGTACGGCTCGTGGGCCGATGCCGGCCAGGGCGTGCCGGGCGCGGGCGCGGGCGCGCAGGGCTTCGGCGGCTTCGCCCCAGCGGTGGCTGGCGCCTACGACCGCGACAGCCATGCGATCTACCTCGGCCTGGAAGCCGACATCACCGAGGCTTTCTCCGGCGGCATCGCCGCGCGCTACGAGGACTACGACGATTTCGGCAGCCAGACCTCGGGCAAGCTGTCGGCGCGCTACGCGTTCAATGAGGCGGTGGCGCTGCGCGGCACCCTGTCCTCGGGC